>Ga0268359_10334_pt1 | contig 42954 bp, 48 predicted proteins | sample BioMet11_FD_194416 | JGI IMG/M metagenome (GOLD analysis project Ga0268359, IMG submission 194416) | Sewage microbial communities from Oakland, California, United States - Biofuel 11 (PacBio Assembly) | ecosystem: Engineered > Wastewater > Sewage > Unclassified | place: USA: California | collected...
GACAAGATAGAAGACCATGATGTAAGAGCCATTATCAATTGGCACTTCCTTATGGGATTGACATGGAAAGAAACTGCAAGAAAGATGTATTCATATTACAATTCAGAAGCGTGTAAGCAGAAATTCTATCGTTATGTAAATCATAAACCATGGGATTGAATGTGTTACGTTACGTGACGTTTAAATGAACTAAACTATAAATATCGAAATAGGCAAGGGAGAAATCTCTTGCTTTTATTTTGCTACAGAGAGCCTATATACATCCTTACCACCATTGCACGGCTCTCTATTTTGGAGAATAACATGGCAGATGATATTGACGATAAGCACAATCTAAAGACAGAAGAACAGTTCATCAGTGCCATGAGACATATCGAGAAAGACCAGGAATCGCCATGCCTTATTTGTGACCACAACTGCACAGTGTTCCAGATGTTCTATTGTGACATTCATACCGCATGGGTGAGGAAGATGACGAAAAATGGCTAAGAGTAACAACAGAATAGACCACCTAGGCAATGCTCAGACTCAGCTCCGTAAGAATGCCAAGCGGATCTATGCAACACAAACAATCTGTGCATTATGCGGAAGACCAGTTGACTTCACTAAGAAGTTTCCGGATCCATTGTCTCCGACAGTTGACCACATCATTCCAATCTCAAAAGGCGGTCATCCGTTCGCAATGGAGAACTTGCAGCTTGCTCACTTCATATGCAACAGAGAAAAGAGTGACAAGCTGTCATTAAGACCAATAATGCAAAAGGAAGCAGAGATAACGAACAGCAATCTTCCACAGTCAGCTGACTGGATGTCGTACAAGGGGGAGTGACTCCCTGATGCGATATGCATTAGACTGCAGCCTGCCGTATGTGTAAATATTCATACTCATACCCCTTGGGGATAGGAAGGAATCTAAATGAAGAAAGACAAAGCCAAAATTGAAATAGATATTTACCAAATGAAGATGGATGATCTGGCTGTTCTGCAATCAATCATTAACGATTCCGAGACTAAGCCAGCAGTCAAAAACCAAGCAATACAAACCAAGCAGAAGATATTGGACAGTCTTGCTCCATCTAACAATCAGGTTGCCATGACAGCAGCCGACATCATGAATAAAGTGAGAGGTTAATGAAATGGCATACAGAGGGATAGATTATCTCAGAACAAAGCTGGAGTTGAAGAAGACCAGAGTTGATCTAAGATATATTTTTTATGAACAGAAACAAAGAGCATTGGATTTTGGAATTTCTACTCCAGAAGGATTTGAATATTTCAATTCAGTGAATGGTTGGTGCAGTAAGGCAGTCGATGAATTGGCTGACAGATTGCAGTTTGATGGATTCGACAATGACAATTTCAACATGATGGACATCTACAGTGCTAACAATCCTGATGTCCTTTTTGATTCTGCGGTGCTGTCTTCCATGATTGCTTCATGCTCATTCATTTATGTGGCACCAGGAGAAAAGGATGGAGACTTGCCAAGAATGCAGGTCATTGATGGTGGAAATGCTACAGGAATCATTGATGATCTGACTGGAATGTTGACAGAAGGATATGCAGTTCTCCAGAGAGACGATAACAAGGATGCAATTCAAGAAGCATACTTCACGAAAGAAGCAACGGTCATAAGAACAAAGACAGCAAAAGGATGGGAAAAGATATCAAAAAAGAATATTGCACCATATCCGCTGTTGGTTCCAATCATCTACAGACCGGACGCTAAGAGACCATTTGGGCATTCACGTATCAGCAGAGCATGTATGGATATTTGCAAGGAAGCAATGAGAACGGTCAAGCTGTCAGAGATTTCTGCACAGTTCTATTCATATCCACAGAAATATGCTCTTGGTATCAGCGAAGAAGCAACAAAAATGGAGAAATGGAAAGCAACAATGTCTTCCATGCTCACATTCACGAAGGATGAAGATGGAGATAAGCCAGTGCTTGGACAGTTTGCCCAGCAGAGCATGGCTCCTTATCTTGACCAGATACGTTCAGAAGCTTCCAGATTTGCAGGCGAGACAGGATTGACGATTGATGACTTAGGATTCCCAAGTGACAATCCATCATCCAGTGAAGCTATCAAGGCAAGCCATGAGAATCTGAGACTTACAGCAAGGAAAGCACAGCGGTGTCTTGGAACTGGTTTCTTGAATGCTGGATATCTGGCAGTCTGTTTGCGTGACAACAGGCAATATACCAGAGCACAGGTCAATCAGACAAAACCTACATGGCTTCCAATATTTGAACCAGATGCAAGCACGATTTCAGTCATTGGAGATGGCATTGGCAAGATCAATCAAGCAGTTCCTGGATATGTTGATGCTAGTTTGATGCATAAGCTGACAGGTCTTAAATAATGGCTCTGACTTGGAATGACATAAAAGAGCAGTTCATCACAACAGCAGCCAATGATCCAAAGATGGCTGGCATTATCGAAAAGATGAATGCTGGATCTGTCACTTGGGATGAAGCCAATGAATATGGAATACGTGCAGGACAAATATTATCTGATATATTCAAGCAGAAAAGACCAGGATTAAACATTTCTGAATGGGATATAGAAGATCTGATACCTAAATCACTTGGCATGGATCATCGTATGGTCTCAGAGGTCGCACAGGCAGCACAAACAACAATGAATGCTGCTGATGGCATCGGAATCAAAGCACAGGCTTCCAAGTTTGACAGTGATTCAGCATATGGAATCGTTGAAGAATTGAAAGCAAATCCAGATTATACGAACATAGAAAACACATTCTATGCCCAGATAATCAATTTTAGCCTATCAGTAGTTGATGAAACGATACAAGCAAATGCAGAATTTCAGAGCAAATCTGGAATCAAATGTTATGTAGTAAGGAAGCCAGAATGGGGAGCTTGTAAGTGGTGCCAAGCATTAGCTGGATCATATGACTATGAAGATGTCAAGGATACTGGAAATGATGTATGGAGACGGCATGAAAACTGCCGATGCACAATCAATTATGTTCATGAAGGAAGTTCCGATCTAGTCAATAACTATAAGAAGATTGGTGGAACAAAGACAACATCAAAGAGATTGACAACTACATCAACAAAAACATCAGGATATAACAATATGCTTTCTGCAGTTCAGAATGTTTGGGATGAATTACCAGATGATTTCAAGAACGGAACATGGAGCGCAGACGAATTGAGCGAAGGAGAATTGAAAGCTGCATATAGTTACATCCAGAAAACGAAGGCTATGCGTAAATGATTATTGCAGTCGATTTCGATAACACATTATGCATCAATGGAAATGCTAATGAGCAATTATTCAATTTCTTGATTCAGAAACAAAGAGAAGGTGTTGTTATCATCTTGGACTCATGCAGGACAGGCAAGCGTTTGATGGAAGCAGTTAAATTCTGCCGAGAACATAGGCTTGCTTTTAATGCAGTCAATCAGAACATACCAGCATCAATCAAGATGCTTGGACATGATCCAAGAAAGATATATGCCGATATGTATATAGACGATAAGGCGGTGAAGCCATGAGGAACAGAGCTGGTCCGAGAATGGAGAAATAGGAAGATAACATGACAAGAGTGGGAAGACAAACACCTACTCAATCCGTTATTCTTCCATACTCTGAGACAAAAGGTAATGAAGCAATCAAGCTCTATGCGATGACTGGCAACGAATTGATGGAATGGCAGCAGTTGATGCTGTGTGACATCATGGCAGTCAATGCTGATGGACTGTGGACACATTCAAAGTTTGGCTATTCGGTTCCAAGACGAAACGGAAAGACAGAAGTTGTGACAAGCAGAGAGCTGTGGGGTTTGTTCAATGGAGAGCATATTCTCCATACCGCACAGCTGACTGATACCGCACATATTGCTTGGGAGAGACTGTTGAATCGCATTGAGAATCTTGGTATCCATCCAGTTTCTGTATTGAAAGCATTTGGCAAAGAACATATCGAACTAGATACAGGCGGTGTGATTGAGTTCCGCACCAGGACAACGACAGGTGGCTTAGGAAGCGGATATGACTTGGTCGTGATAGATGAAGCACAGGAATACACAATCGGTCAGCAGACGGCTCTAAACTACGTTGTGAGTGCTCAGAAGAATCCGCAGACCATTATGCTAGGTACTCCACCAACAACAGAGAGTGCTGGAACGGTATTTAAGAATCTGCGTAAGAAAGTATTGTCCGGTGACTCAGACCACACAGGTTGGTCAGAATGGTCGGTTCCAAAAATGTCAAATGTGCATGACAAAGATTTATGGTATGAGACATCTCCATCACTTGGTACATTGCTCACAGAAAGAGCAATCATGGATGAGATCAATGGAGACGATATGGATTTTAATATCCAGCGTCTTGGCTTATGGCTGGAGTACAATCTGCAGTCGGCAATCAGTCAAGCAGAATGGGATGAATTGAAAGTTGATAAACTTCCACAATTGACTGGTCAGCTTACGGTTGGAATCAAGTATGGCAAAGGAACTGGAAATATTGCAGTTTCCATTGCGGTGAAGACAACAGACGGAAAGGTGTTTGTTGAATCACTGGCATGTAAGCCATTCCGGTTTGGTCAGTCATGGTTGATTCATTTCTTGGAAAAGGCAGATGTCGATGAAGTTATTGTTGATGGTGCCAATGGAGTGGAAACACTCAAAAAGGATATGAAGGACGATGGACTCCATGCTCCGATATATCCAAAAGTTGCTGAGATCATCACAGCCAATGTTGAATTTGAAAAAGCAGTCACTGGAAAGATGATATGCCATAAAGGTCAGCCAAGTTTGGCTCAGTCAGTCACCAATTCAGAACATAGAGCAATCGGTTCCAATGGTGGATTTGGTTACAAGTCATTGAATGACCAGATAGATGTTTCATTGATGGAAAGCATGATTTTGGCTTTCTATTTTGTACTCAGAGGAAAGATAAGAAGAAGCAAATTGTTAGCTATTAACTGCCAGCCGAAAGACTGGCTTTAATATGACGCACACTCAGCGGATTGAATGAGGTAAGGAGATTAAGTAATGGCAGAAAATGCTGAAACACAGGTGGAGACACCTACAGAAACACAAGAAACAACAGCAGAATTTACACCAATCACGACACAGGATGATTTCAATAATGCAATCAAGGCACGTTTAACGCGTGAACGTGAAGCAATCGAAAAGAGATATTCCGATTATGCCGAACTGAAGAAAGCAAACAAGGAATTGTCCGGTCAATTAGAAGCACACACAAACGATGCGAACACCATCAAGGATCTACAGGACAAAGTAAGCAAGTACGAGACCGACTCGGTAAAAACGAAGGTTGCTATTGAGTCTCATCTGGATCCAAAAGCATGGAAGTTCATTACTGGTTCAAACGAAGAAGAATCAGAGCATCGGTCAAAGAACTTTCAGAATTGGTCGTTCTGCACCAATACCAATGAAGTCAACGGAAGAACCACAAGGTAATTCTGCTCAGGCTTCAAACATGAGAATTCTAAAACAACTAAAAGGAGAATAAAAAATCATGACAGCTACAAGATCAATGTTTTCAACAACAGATGTCGCTGACTTATTCAATAAAGTCAAGGGACATTCTTCTCTGGCGAAGTTATCCGCACAGACACCAATCGCATTCAATGGAAACAAGTATTTCACATTCAGCATGGATTCCGATGTATCCGTTCTCGGTGAGAATGAAGCAAAGGCACACGGTGGAGCAACAGTAGATCCTGTCACAATCGTGCCTATCAAATTTGAATATGGAGCACGAGTTTCTAACGAAGTTATGTATGGATCAGAAGAAGTAGGATTACAGATTCTGGATTCATTCCGTACAGGTTTCGCTAACAAGGTAGCAAAGGGATTTGATATTGCTGCATTCCATGGAATTAATCCAAAGACAGGCGCATTAGCTACAACTGCAATTCCTACAAACTATTTTGACAATCTTGTAACAGCTTCTTCTACATTTGATGCTACAAAACCAGATGAATCATTAGATGCAGCATATGAAGTCGCATTGGCAGCAGATGCTGATGTCACAGGTATGGCTCTTTCTAGATCTTATGCCAACATTCTTTCTAAGTTATATGTTGGAACAAATGAAAATAAGAATAGATTATATCCAGAGCTTCGTTTTGGTGCTAATCCAGCAGCTATCCAGGGCGTTCCAGCAGATGTAAACAGCACTGTAGAAAAAAGCGGTATCTGGTGCTTCTACAATTGATTTTGCAATTCTTGGCGATTTTGCTAATGCATTCAAGTGGGGTTATTCCAAAGAGATTCCGCTGGAAGTCATTGAATATGGTGATCCAGATAACACTGGCTCTGATCTGAAAGGTCATAACCAGGTCTATCTCCGTTCTGAAGTCTATATTGGCTGGGGTATCTTAGACAAAACTGCATTCGTCAGAATGACAAAAGCTAATGCCTAATGCTCTTTAAGAACACTAGGACAGGGAAAATCGTTGATGCATTTGGTGTTACTGGAGATGAATGGGAACCTGTAAAGGAACCTGTTCAATCTCTAGTTTTACTTGATGAACATGATGATTCTAAAAAACAAAACCAAAGAGGAAAAAGGCGGTGAAGTGATATGGGAGCTGTTTATGCGACAGTCGATGATGTGATTGCAAATGGTCATACGGTAACGGATTCAGCAGTCATGCTGACAGTTTTAACGGAAGCAAGCGCAATGCTCCGCACAGAAGTTGCCAAGTATGGAACTAATCTTGATACGTTGATTACATCCAATGCAGACATTGGTATCAACGCAAAGATGGTAGTCATTACTGCCAGTGAGCGTTATATCGGAACAGATGCTTCAACATCTGGAATGTCACAATTCAGCGAATCCGCACTTGGCTACACTGTTTCCGGAACAATTGCTGGTGGTGGTCTGTATTTCACTAAGAATGAAATCAAAAAGGTCATCGGTGATTATGGTCGGCAGAAGTATGGAGTGATTGATTTCTATATTGGAGATACCGAATCATGATGCTCAATAGGACAACGATTACTCTTTACAACAAGGTTGAAGGAGCAGTAGACGAGTTCAACAGACCAGTTGAGACTGACAGCAATCCAATCACAGTATCTGGTTGTGTTGTAGGTCAGCCGACATCCGATGATGTCACTAATGAGATGAATCTATCTGGAAAGCGTATTTCATACTGGATATTCATTCCGAATGGTGACACTAACACATGGGAAAATTCTTATGTCGTGATTGGTTCACGTAAGTATTCCACTATTGGGATTCCGGTTGAGTCGTTTGCAGACATGAAGATGATTCCATGCAATAGAAAGATTGCGGTGGAAGTATATGAGTAGCAATAGGCTTGTTCTAAACAAGAAACAAGTAAGATGGCTGCTCAGATCTGATGAGATGAAAGCAATATGCAAAGAATATGCAGATGATGCCGTATCAAGATTGGGTTCTGGATATAAATCATCTACATACACTGGGAAGAACAGAGTGAATGCTTCTGTGATTGCTGTGTCTGCATCTGCAAAAAGAGACAATCTCAAGAACAATACGATTCTTAAGGCGGTGAAATGATGATTGAAGTTACAATTTTAGCTTATCTGAGCAATGCTCTAGGTAAGACTCCAGTCTATCTGGAAGAACCAGAGAATCCGCCAAAGGAATACGTATTGTTTGAAAAACTATCAGAAGGAAACAAGGACTACTTACGGAGTGGTTCTTTTGCTTTTCAGTCATACTCCACAACATTAGCGAAAGCAGCATCATTAAGTCAGCGAGTGAAATCGGCTATGGATGTGATTCCGGATAACACAGAGATATATAATCTACTCTGAATTCTGAATACAACTATACCGATACGGAAACAAAAAGATATCGCTATCAGGCGGTCTACGATTTGGTTTATTACCAAGCGAATTAAGAAAAGGAGATTAGACAATGGCTAATACAGTAACAAATGTAACTGTCGGCAAACCAGCGGCTACAGGTGGAGTTTGGATTGCTGCTTGCTGGAACAGCATTACCAACAGACGCAAAGACTGCACTTGCAACAGAATATAAGTGTCTTGGATATATCTCAGAAGATGGTGTCAGCAATTCATTCACAAAAGACCATGACAATATCAAATCATGGGGCGGAATTGTTGTTCTTTCTTACCATACTGAGACAAAAGATGAGTTCACATTCACTCCAATTGAGAATAAGAATCTGGAAGTTCTCAAGATGCATTATGGAGATGCAAATGTAACAGGTGATATCACAACAGGTATCACAATCAAAGCTAACGCAGATGATCCTAAAGACCATGTATACGTTATTGAAGTAATTGAAAGAGATTCTACACTTCACAGAATCGTTATTCCAGTCGGCAAGGTCACATCAATGGGTGATATCGTCTACAAGGATGATGAATGTGAAGGTCGTGAAACAACAATCACAGCACAGGCTGATGACAGCGGAAATACTCATTACGAGTATGAATGCAAGGCAGCATAAGGTAAAACAATATGTTAAAAGGTACAACTAAATCCGGATTTGAATATGAAATCGAAGATTATCGTCTCGATAACTGGGATTTGCTTGTCCTTTTAGGAAAGCTGGACGGTGGGAATGTAAGTGTTATCCCTGCCGTCCTTCCTTTGCTATTGGATGATAAGCAGGTCAAAGAATTAAGAAAGCATAACACTGATAAAGAACATAATATTGTCAAGATGACTGGAATGATGGCAGACATCACTGACATTTTAAAAAATAATCAAGAAACAAAAAACTCCTAGTCCTAGCTTTCACATTAGAAAAATATCATGATGATCTGATTTGTGACTTGGCTGAAACTTATCATATTTACGATATGGAGCAGTTTTCTCCGGTCTATATTTCCATACTTGTGAGAGGTCTTAGTGTCAATTCCAGAGTAGCAATTGCCGAGTCTGACAAGCTGGTTGGTCTTGACACTTTTATGATGGCATCGGTTCTTGACGAACTGAGAGTCATTATCTGGCAGAATACAAAGGACGCTCAGAAGGGTAGAAACAGACCGAAGTCAATCACTCAAAGTCTGCTGAGAAAGAATGAAAAGCCGAAGGTAACAGTATACAAGACATTTGATGATTTCTTGGAAGCTAGGGAACGAATAATGAAAGGCGGTACGAAAAATGGCAAGTAATGGAACACAACTAGCACAACAATACGTGCAGATCATTCCATCTGCAAATGGGATAAAAGGATCTATTTCCAATCTGCTCGGTGGCGAAGCGTCAGATGCTGGTGAAAAATCTGGTGGCTTGTTTGGGAATGGTCTTGTTGCTAAAGCTATGAGCATTATTTCCGTTGCCGCTATTGGTAAGGCATTGGCTGATTCTGTCATGGCTGGTGGTGCATTGCAACAGTCTATTGGTGGTATTGAAACATTGTTCAAGGATTCCGCTGGAACTGTAGAACAGTACGCATCACAGGCTTATAAGACCACAGGGCTGTCTGCTAATGCTTACATGGAGCAGGCAACATCATTCGCTGCATCGCTAGTCTCTTCATTAGGTGGAGATACTGCAAAGGCAGCCGAATCAGCAAATACTGCATTGACTGATATGGCAGACAACAGTAACAAGATGGGTACTTCAATGGAAAGCATCCAGATGGCTTATCAAGGATTTGCTAAACAGAACTATACCATGCTTGATAACTTGAAACTTGGCTATGGTGGAACAAAGACTGAGATGCAGAGACTGCTGTCAGATGCTCAGAAGATAACAGGTGTTAAGTATGATATCAGCAATCTGAATGATGTTTATACTGCAATCCATGTGATTCAAGGCGAGTTAGGTATTACAGGAACAACATCAAAGGAAGCTGCCACAACATTGACTGGTTCTTTCAACATGATGAAAGCATCATTCACAGATTTCATAGGACAGCTTGCATTAGGTGGAGATATAACACCATATGTTACAAACTTAGTAACTAGTTTCAATACATTTGTTTTTAGTAACCTGATTCCAATGGTTGGAAATATTTTTACTTCAATCGGGCCAGCAATCGCAACAGGTATGCAGCAGTTATTGACAAATCTGCTGACATTTTTAACAGATTCATTGCCAACAATGATCCAGCAAGGTTCTGATTTAATTACAAATCTTGCACAGGGAATGTCAACGGTGCTCCAACAGTTCTGACAAACATTGGAACATTGCTCCTCGATATACTGAATACAATCATCAATGATCTGCCAAGCATCTTAGATTTAGGTTTCCAAGCTATTGGACAGTTTGCAACAGGATTATTGAACAATCTACCAACAGTCATCAGCAATATTGGAACGATATTAAAGAATTTAATGTCAAATATCTTGGATAAACTTCCAGACATTTTAGATTCTGGCATGCAGTTGATTGAACAGCTTGCTACAGGCATCCACGACAATCTTCCAGCCATTCTGAAAGCGATTGGAAAGGTCATGGGTGATTTACTCAAGTCAATCCTTGAACATCTTCCAGAGATACTAGAATCAGGCATAGAGCTGATTGGTCAGTTGATTGTAGGTCTTATCAAAGCAATACCAGACATTATTAAAGCAATGCCTAGAATCATTGCTGGCATTTCAGATTCATTCAGTGATTTTGATTGGGGGCAATTAGGTCACAGTATCATTGACGGATTAGTACAAGGTCTCCAGAATGCTGGCGGTGCTATATGGGATGCAATCACAGGCATATGCCAAGATGCATGGGATGGTGTCAAATCATTCTTTGGCATCGGTTCTCCATCTCGTCTGATGGCTTATGCTGGTCGAATGGTAGATGCTGGTATGGCTAATGGTCTGACACAGGATTCTAAGAATGTGCAGAGTGCAGTTGATGATATCAACAGCATTGTTTCAGATGGCATTGTTGGAAACATAAATTCCAATATATCTGCAACGTCATCTTATGGCACATCCGCATCTGCAAATGGTGGTGTGTCTTATGGTGGTGTGACCATGATTGTCAACGGTGCTCAAGGACAGGATGTATCTGCACTTGCGGATATCGTCATGGATAAGATTCAGAATGGTGTAAATCAGAAAGGAGCGGTATTCAGATGATAACATTTGCTGGAACATCTTTAGGTGATGTGAACATTCATGTACAGCGTCTTTCTGATTATGTCATTCCAGAAAGGGATGTTACCCATGTTTCTGTGCCTGGTCGGAGTGGCGATCTGCTCATTGATAATGGAAGATATAAGAATTTCACATTGGATTATTCAGTTTATGTTCTGAACAGGACAGATGGAGTTATTTCTTCATTACGTGCATTTGCTGGAAAACTTGCGGATACGTTTGGATCATATCAGAGATTTGAAGATGACAAGGATCCATTGGTCTATGGTATGGCAAAGTTTGTAGGTCCGAATACATGGACTAACTATGACAATGTTGGCGGTGAGTCCAAGCTAACATTCAATTTCAAGCCATATTGGAGATTGAAGTCTGGTGAGACAGCAATCACGATATCAGCTACCAATACTCAGATAACTAATCCTACAAAATATGCATCAAAACCACTCATCAAAGTAATTGGAACAGCAGCAGGTACGATTACGATTGGCAATATCCAGATGACCATCAAGACTCTTGCTGACTATCTATACATTGATTGCGAAGAAATGAACATTTACAGACAGACAAGTGAGAACATGAATTCATGTGTTGCTCTTGGAGAGTTCTGCGAGATACCAGCAGATACATCTGTTATTTATTTTGACGGTGGCATCACTTCACTTGAAATAACTCCTAGATGGGTGACATTATGAGCGAAGTCAAATATCCAAAATTATACGAAAGCACAGAGACCGAGTTCCAGACAATGGGATTCGGTTTTCTTTCGGATTGCACAAGGCTGATTGTCACGGAAGAACGTAACGGTTCATATGAACTGGAAATGGATTACCCAGTCACTGGCATCCACTACTCAGCAATCACACAAAGAAGAATCATATATGCAAAGGCAAATTATCTGGATGATGAACAGCCATTCAGAATTTATCACATAAGTAAGGCAATAGGCGGTATTGTTACGGTCTATGCACAGCACATATCATATGATCTGAGCGGCTATCTGTGTGCTCCGTTCAGTAGTACAAATATTCAAGGTGCATTGGCTGGCTTGATTGGCAACAGCATGGTTGCTTGTCCGTTCACTCTGAGCACATCTAGAAGCACATCAGCATCGTTTAAGGTAAATGTACCTTCCAGCATCAGAAGCTGGCTAGGTGGCAAGGAAGGAAGCCTGCTGGACGTTTATGGTGGTGAATGGCATTTTGATAAATTCAAGGCAACACTTGAGAACAATCGTGGTTCAGACAATGGTGTTGTGATCCGTTATGGCAAGAATCTAACAGATTTGAAGCAAGAGGAGAACTGTTCAAACGTCTACACAGGTGTTGTCAGTTACTGGATTGACACAGACGGAAATGAGATACATGGAAACATCGTAAAGCCAAGTGGCACCTATAACTTCAGCAGAACATTGAGCGTTGACTGTTCGCAGGATTTTTCCACAATGCCGACAGTTGAACAGCTTGATGCCAAATCAACGACTTATATTTCCAACAATAACATCGGTGTTCCAGACATCAATCTGACTGTTTCATTTGTTCAGAAGGACACATCTGATTCTGTGGAATATCTAACTGACAATGAAGACGTATTCCTTGAGGACAATGAGGATGACGTTCTTGAAGTGTTCCATGAAGGTGTAAAAACAATCGTTAATCTTTGCGATACAGTAACGGTCTACTTCCCTGAGTATAACGTGAATGCCACAGCCAAATGTATCAAGACAGTATGGAACGGTCTGCTTGACTGCTATGATTCAGTCGAATTAGGCGATGCAAAAGCGAACATGGCTACAACGATATCTGAAATCCAGAAGAAGACTGAAGATATCGTCAAAACAACAGATATGGAACTGGCTATCAACACAGCCACAAGATTGATTACTGGCAACAAAGGTGGTTATGTCATGATCCATGATGCGAATAGTGATTCATATCCAGATGAAATATTGATTATGGATACAGATTCCATATCAACAGCTACAAAGGTATGGCGGTTCAATAAGAATGGTCTTGGATATTCCAGCACAGGATATAACGGTCAGTATGGTTTAGCTATGACCGCAGACGGTGCAATCGTAGCCGACTTCATTACTGCTGGCACATTGAACGGTGCGGTGGTCAAGGCTGGCGTCATCAAAGATTCAACAGGTGTGAACTATTGGGACCTGGACAATGGGATCTTCCATATGGGCTTATCTGAATATTTCACGATTCAGCCAGATGGTTCCGTATTGATTGGCAACGACAATGCATCTATGAAGCTGGTCATGTCTTCAGACAGAATTAGTTTCTATGACAATGGCATTGAGGTTGCTTACATAACCAACAAGGAACTGTTCATTGCGAGTGCTCAGTTCTTCCAGACGCTGAATATCAAATATGGTGTGAATAGTCCTGGCTATTATCAGTTCCATGTCAGACAGAACGAGCATCTGTCATTAAACTACATATCGAATTGAGGTGATTAAATGACAAGAGTAAATAATGACCTTGGTAATCCTGGTTATGGTGCGATAGGAATTTGGGTTGAAGCGTATGAGACCGCCAACAATGGAACATCGTCAACAGTCCATGTTCGTGGCGGTTACTATAACAATTCTCCTTATAACATCTATGCCGACACAGCATATGTAAGCCTTAACGGCAGAGGTAATGTATCGTTTACTACCGGTTATCCGGGTGACCATGTTACTGACGAATTTGACGTAGAAGTGGCTCATAACGGTGATGGTTCCGCAGCATCTGCAAGTTATTCCTGTTATGGAAAGTCTACATTTCCAAAAAACAGTGTCAATCCAACAGTCAGCGTAAAAACGTCAGCCAATCCAAGATATGCAGTCACATATGCTGGCAATGGCGGTACTACTCCAAGCAGCCAGACTAAGGTATATGGCATCAGTCTAACGTTGAATGGAAGTTCATCCAGGACAGGTTATACATTCCAAGGATGGTCCGGATCAGACGGAAAGACATATTCAAATGGTTCTTCATTCACTGGAAATTATGCTCTGACACTGACAGCAGTATGGCAAATTAACACATGGCAAGTTTCATTCAATGCCAATGGTGGTACGAATGCACCAGGCAATCAGACTAAGACATACGGTCAGACACTCACAATCACTACCAGTGTTCCTACAAGAACGTTATATGACTTCGTGTCGTGGTCTGGTTCTGACGGTGCAACATATTATCCGGGCGGTTCATTCACTGGTAACTATGCTTTATCACTGACTGCTAACTGGAAACTTGCGTATGTGGCACCAACAATCACATCATTGGCTGCTTACCATTGCACATCGGACGGAACTGCAGCAGATGATGGAACCTACATTAAAGTAACGATTGGCTGGAAAGTAGATACTTCTATTTATTCAGACAATCAAGGCTCTGGCATACTGGTTAAATGTGACAACGTAACAATCGGAACAATAACAATCAGCGGAACATCTGGAACTGCAACATTGGTATTTGGTGGTTCATACAATGGTGATAATACAAGCACAGTCAGCGTGTATCTTTACGATACAAAACAGCCTGGTCTTGGAGTTTCCAATAGTGTACTGGCACAAGGCGCTACTTATCTGATGGATTTCTCACCAGATGGAAACGTCTGCTTTGGTGGTGCTGCAGAATCAACGTATCAAATATGCACAAAGAAAAATGGAACCATTACATGGCCTTTGTTGGCAAATGCTGGTTCACATAACAGCGTATTCAGAGGGAAAGATATCACTGCAAACGTAACGGATGGAAGTTTCTATACAAACATTAAAAACGGCACGTTTAAGGATATCTATATCGGTGATTACTTCACAAAAACAGTGAACGGAACGGCATTTGTATTCCGCGTTGCCGGATTAGATGTTTATCTGCATAGAGGAAGCACAGAGTTCACATCACATCATGCAGTTATTGTTCCAGATGGAATCTTTGGAAAGTTCAAGATGAACTCTTCTAATACAACAGCCGGTGGATATGTTGCAACCGCAATGTATACAAACGTGCTGCCTACATGGGCTGGATATCTTGCAACTGCATTTGGATCCAATCTCTTAACAATAAAGAATTGTTATCAAATGCAATTAGCGGTGATCTTCCTAGTGGCTGGGATTGGTATGATTCAAAAGTTAATCTCATGACTTCTGAAGAGGTTGTTGGCCATGGCGGATTTGGCATGTCTGGTCATAACTATGGCTATAACATTGGCATTGCCTATGGGCAGCTTCCGTTGTTCAGATTGGCTCCAGAGTTTATCTGTAACCGTGAGGTTTGGTGGCTCCGCAATATTACAACTGCTTTCGGCTTCGCGCTTGTGGGCAACGGCGGCGATTTGAACCCCTACAACGCTTCCGGCACCTGGGGTCTTCGCCCTCGTTTCCTGCTTGGCTAAAGGAAACGATATCTGTCTGAAAGAAGCATTCGCAAAGAAATAAATTACGGATGAGCAGTATAAAAGTATTACTGTAGAAGAATATAAAGAAGGTTATCTGTAAAAGAAAGAAGAGGAATAAAGAATGAATGAAGACGAAGAAAAGGAATTGAACAACGGCAAAGGTGAAGATACACCAGAGGGGGTGAAGTGATGTACTCAAGTTTAACAAATAACGTTATTTTAACGGATAAATGTAACGGAAGAAATGGCAATCCTGTTTGCAAAATCACACCCCATCACATGGCATCCATGATAGAGAGGTAGAACATGACAAGAATAACAAGTAAACCAATAATCAGTGCTTTATCTGATACAGGTAAGATATTTGTCAATGATGATCAAGATGTTAAACAGATTTCCAAGCATGACCTGATGGGTTATAAAGCGAATGCCGCAGATGTTTACACAAAGAGTGAGGTAGATTCAAAAGATTCAGCACTAGCGACAAGCATTGCAAACATCACACCTTTGTCAAATGCGGGTTCTCATAATCTCTATCGTGGTAAGTATTTAGGTACTGCCGTAACAGATGCTCAGTACACCGCAATCTCAAATGGTACATTCGCCGATTTGTTCGTAGGTGACTATTGGACTATCGGTGGCATAAATTGGGTTATTGCGGGATTTGATTATTATGCAAATTGCGGTGACACTGCGGTGCTAGGTCATCATGCTGTTATTGTTCCTGCAACGAATCTGTATAGTGCCAAAATGAATGATTCAAATGTAACGACAGGCGCGTATGTTGGCTCTGCTATGTATACGACAAATCTGGCATCAGCAAAGACAACCATATCTGGTATATTCGGAACTCATTTGAAGTCACATAGAATTTATTTACAAAACGCTATGTCAAATGGATATCCTTCTGGTGGTATGTGGGCGGATAGCACAGTCGACCTTATGACTGAAGTGATGGTATACGGATGCAAACATTTTGCTGCTATGGCAAACGGAAGTGTGTTACCTACTAACTATGCCGTAGAAAATTCTCAGTTACCTTTGTTTGCACAGAATGCAGCAATGATTAAAATTAGACAAGATTATTGGCTGAGAGATGCCGTTTCCGCGTCCTACTTCGCCATTGTCGGCAGCTACGGGGTTTGCAACTACCTCGGCGCTAGTGCCTCTTTTGGCGTTCGCCCTGCTTTCTGTATATCTTAAATCAGCACCCCCCGTAGGAAGATGAAAAAGATGTGTAAGAAGATGACAGTCAAAGAGTTCGATGATTGGTATTCTTCTTGGTATCAGAATCAATCCAGGATGATGAGTCGGCAGCAGAAGGAACAAATCAATAATCTATACAAAACACTAAGGGAGGATATAGCATGTATAAAATTACATTGAAGGACGGTACCGTCATTGATAATTTGACAATGAACGGTAACAACTACGTTTCGCCTACAGAGATTGATTCCAGTATCTTTACTAGAAAAAATCTGTCTTCCATTGTTGTCAATGACGGTGAGAAGGACGAGACACTCACTAATCAAATCTTTGTGCAGGAAACGCACATGGCGGATGGCTACTATTTCATTCTCCGTCAGATGACAGATTCAGAAATCGCTATCACAGATATTCAGGAAGCATTAGCCGATATCTATGAGATGAATCTAGGGGGTACAAACTAATGGCGAAGATTTATGCGGCACTGATTCGCAAGGGCATCAAGACGATTGACGATGTTCCTGAAAAAATCAGAGAAGAAGTACGTCTATTACTAGAATCAGAATAGCATTTTTGCAACAGAAAGAAGGGATATGAATGGAAACACAGACAAAAGAAGAATTAGAAGATTCAAAGAATGATTTGGAATCAAATGTTAAAGTCATCCTTCCAAAGCTGAAAGACAAGGATGGTGCTAACAATGACTAAGTTCTCTCCGAGATTCACAGAGCCAAGTGAGGACAATCCTTACTATCTGAGCACTCTCAATCCTTGCATTGTGATTGATGGAAACAGTGTACTTCCTAATTGTGTAGGATATGCCAATGGACGTTCAAGAGAACTGTCTGACAATCAGGCACAAATGCCAGCGTGCAATGCTGTTGACTGGATGAACAATACTTCATACGAGACAGGAACAGAGCCAAGATTAGGAGCAGTCATCTGCTGGTCTGGCTCATACGGTCACGTTGGAGTTGTCGAAGCAATTGATGGAGACACAATCACAGTCTCACAGTCTAACTATGGTGGCACAAGATGGTTCTTGACTGAGCATAATGTCAATGATTTGGATATTCCGAGCCATCCATTCATGGGTTTCATCTACAATCCATATGTTGAAATAGATGACGGATTGTCAAAACAGAAAAATGCAGTCTATCGGTTCTATAACATATCAAATGGATTGCATTTCATGACCGCTGACTATGATGAAGCTGTCAGAACAAGGAACAATGGTTGGACGTATGAAGGTGTTGCTTTCTTCCAGTCCGGTGATGTTCCTGTATATCGTTTCTACAATCCGAACATGGGCGAACACATGTATACCGTTTCTGATTCAGAAAAGGATGAAATGGTCAGCAATGGATGGAAATATGAAGGAATTGCGTTCTATTCAAGGCAATATGGTGATGAGGTCTATCGTCTATACAATGGCGGTCTAGGTCATCACTTCACTACATCAGCCAGTGAGGTCACGACAGCAGTCAAGAACGGCTGGCAACTGGAAGGGATTGGATGGTATGAATAAACGAAAGGTGGTAGCTAGATCATGGATCAATTCATGATCTACGTTGGCTACGTAACAGCCATACTATGCTGCTTCTTCACTGTCATTAAGTTCATCCAGTGGATAGTCTCAGCCAAGAACAAGATACAAGAGCCTAACAAACTACAGGACGGGAGAATCCTTGCAGTCGAAACGAGGTGTGACAAAATGCAGAAACATCTTAATGAAATTGATGATCACCTGTCTCGTGACTCCAAGCGACTGAATGACCATGAAAAATTTATGGAATTGAGCATCAAAGCACAGCTTGCCTTAGTCAACCATGCTCTGTCAGGAAACAACATTGACGAGCTTGAATCAGTCAAGGACGAGTTCTGCGAAAAAACATCCGTTGTATTTACAAATAAGGAAGTCAGAGAAAGAGAGGAAGAGAATAAATGATTTTACCTGACAAGCTTTATACGATTATCAAATGGATTCTATGCACAGTAGTTCCAGCTTCAATTGCTCTTATCAGTGGTCTTGGCTTGGCCTATGGATGGGATACCAAGCTGCTAATTACAACAATTTCACTTATGGCTACATTCGCAGGTGCACTGTGTGGTATTTCCAATGCTGCATACAAGAACAACAATGCACAGTAGGTTCATAAGAGAAAGAGAGGGTGAAGACATGGCAAAGTGCGGAACAGGTTCCAAGAAGTCCGGTGGAAAGAAGAAGTAATAAATAACCGTCATCCTTATATATAGGGTGGCGGTCTTTTTTAGTTTTTCTTAATAGATTTTTGAAATCTTATTTAAGATTTTGAAATTTCTTAAATTTTTTTGCTCAATTTCATGCTAACTGTCCTGTGTGTATTGGAAGGGAATACCTTCCACTCCGTAGGTTTGGTTATTTTGACATAATTTTTCTCATTTATCATGGAAAGAGCTGGCATGCTGGAGCTGGCTTTTTTCATATAAATTCGTAAAATTTCACAAAGGTAGCATACACGGTAGCGTACACAGCTAATTCAAAACGCTCAAAATATGGCTTTGTTTAGATTAAATATTACGTTTTCCGAATATTCTTCTGTATAATGATACGATATAATAATTATTGAAGGGAGGTGAATGAAATATGGAAGAAATCAAAAATCCAGGAGTGAATGACGTCATGAATTCAGCGCAGACCTATATTCATGATCCAAAGAGCCTGGCAATCATTGAGAAAGCAGCAAATTATGCGACTGAACATCATGCCGGTCAGTTTCGAAAATCAGGCGAACCATATATCATTCATCTCACAAATGTAGCGTATCTTTTGACGACTCTGCAGGTAGGACCAAAGACGATTGCGGCCGGTTTCCTGCATGATGTCATTGAAGACTGCGGTATCTCGCATGATGCGCTTGCGGCTGAATTTGATGAAGAGATTGCTGATTTGGTCGAAGCTGTTACCAAGGTCGGCACACTGCAGTATAAAGGAAAAGAAGACCCTGAATATCAGGCGGAAAATCACCGCAAGATCTTTATTGCGATGGCCAAGGATGTCCGCGTCATTCTCATCAAGCTCTGCGACCGTCTCCATAACATGCGCACATTGGAATATCAGCCGGAGGCAGCTCAGAAGAGAATTGCAGCTGAGACCCTGGATGTCTATGCTCCGATTGCACACCGCTTAGGTATCAGTTCCATCAAAAATGAACTGGAAGATCTGTCATTCTATTATCTGGACAGGGAAGAGTATCACCGCATTGCACAGCTTGTAGAAACGAAGAAGACAGAACGTGATGCATCTGTCAATCATATGATCATGGAGATTTCACAGATGCTGAATGAAAATCATATTCAGTTCCGCATCTTCGGCAGATCCAAGCATCTGTATTCCATTTACAACAAAATGGTCAAGAAGCATAAGCGCTTTGACCAGATTCTCGATCTGCTGGCTATTCGTATTGTGACGCAGAGCGAACTGAACTGCTATGAGATCCTGGGATACATTCATGCAAAATACAAACCGATTCCAGGCCGCCTAAAGGATTATATTGCAGTCCCCAAGACCAACATGTATCAGTCGCTTCATACAACGATTGTTGGTGATGACGGCAAGATCTTTGAAGTGCAGATCAGAACGGAAGAAATGGACAGCATCGCTGAAAACGGTGTTGCCGCACACTGGAGATACAAGGAAGGCAAGAGGTACAATGCCAAGGAAGAGCAGAAGGAAATTGAGGATAAGCTCTCCTGGTTTAAGAATTTTGCGACCTATTCTGCAGAAGAATCCAATACTAGTGCCTCTGAATATATGGCAACCCTGCAGCATGATGTTTTTGAAGCCAATGTCTATGTTATGACTCCGAAGGGCAGAGTCATCGACCTGCCGAATGGCGCAACGCCGGTAGATCTGGCATACCGTGTCCATACAGATATTGGGCATACCTGTGTCGGTGCTGTCGTCAATGATACAATGGTTCCGCTGAATACGGAGCTGCAGACGGGCGATGTCGTTGAGATCAAGACCAAAAAAGGATCCGGGCCAAGTGAAGACTGGCTCAAGTTCGTCAAGACCAATCAGGCGAAGAATAAAATCCGTGCTTATCTGACCAAGAAAGAAACTGAGAAGCGTTCCGAAAAAATTGAAGAAGGCGAGAAGCTGCTGGAAGATGAGCTTAAGCGCCGCGGCTTTGATCCAAAGGAATATATGGATAAGCGGAAGCTTGAGAATATCTATAAAGAATTCCGCGTCTCCAATTATACAGACTTTATGTACGGCATTGCGGTCAAGTCAATCAATCCAACGATTGTCTGTGAAAAACTGACCAACCAGAAGAGCAGAGTCTCAGAGGGAGAAGCACTCCAGCATGTCCTCAACCGTGAAGTCGAGCGCCGTTCGACAAAGTCAGGCTTATTGATTCCAGGCATTGAATCGATGAAGATGTCCATTGCCCACTGCTGCCAGCCGGTCTATGGCGATGATATCGTTGGTTTTATTACTAAGGGCGAGGGGGTCAAGGTACACCGCAGAGACTGTCCGAACGTCAATGTCGATGGTGCCCGTTTGATCGACGTCCACTGGGATGTAGAGGATAATGAAAGAACATATGATTCTGACCTCGTGGTTGAATCCAAAGACCGCAACTTCCTTTTGACGGACATCGTTACGGTTGTCTCGCAGTGCAAAATGACATTGGAAACTGTCAATGCGAGCATCAATCATGATACTTTGATCACGACCATCAAGATGACCGTCAGAGTCCGCAACAAGGAATCTCTGGAGAACCTGATGGCAAATCTCAGAAAAGTTGATTCCGTTCTTTTGGTAGAACGTGACAATCATTGATTTCTCTTGTGAGAAAGTCAATTTCGTCTTATAATCTTCACGCAGTTCAATATCGATGAAGGAGAGATTCTTCCCGCAGCTTGCCAAGCGACAGTGGAACGGTGAGAGCACTGAAAGCAGAAGAGAAGAAAAGACACTCTGGAGATGAATTCCTGAATACAGTAGGGAATCCCGTTATCCGCGTTAAGGAAAGAGAGCACATGCAGGTCATGTGAACTAAGGTGGTACCGCGCGTATACAGCGTCCTTGGATCGTTTTTATACAAGTGACGCTTTTTTTAATCTAAAGGAGAAAAAAACATGAACTATCAGACACCTAGAGGAACGTATGACATTCTGCCGGATGAAATGAATCAGTGGCATGATGTCGAAAAAGTGATCCGTGAGAAGACAGCTCTGTATCGTTATCACGAGATCCGCACCCCATATTTTGAAACAACTAACGTTTTTGCCAGAGAAAATGATTCCTCTGACATGGTCAATAAGGAAATGTACACTTTCAGCATGGGAGACGAGTCTTATACGCTGAGGCCGGAAGGTACTGCCGGTGTGATCCGTGCTTTTGACCAGCATAAGCTGTACGGTTCCATGGAAATGCCGGGCCGTTTCTACTATATGGGCGCAATGTTCCGTCATGAGCGTCCGCAGAAGGGCAGACAGAGACAGTTCACGCAGTTCGGTGTTGAGAATATCGGTGCTAAGTCGCCGGAACTGGATGCAGAGACAATTGCCTTAGGATATGACATCGTCAAGGCGATGGGCATTTCATCCGTCAAAGTATGCATCAATACGTTGGGTGATGATGAATCCAGGACTGCATACAGAGCTGCTCTTAAGAAGCACTTTGAACCACATCTGGATGAACTCTGTGCTGACTGCCACCGCAGATATGAACAGAATCCGCTGCGGATCCTCGACTGCAAGATCGACCATGATCTGGGATGCATGCATGAAGCACCAAGTCTTGCTGAGTATCTGAATGAAGAGTCCAAGGAATACTTCAGCCGCGTGCTGAAGGGTCTGGATGCCCTGGGCATTCCATATGAGATTGATGAACGTCTGGTCAGAGGGCTGGACTACTACACACATACAGTCTTTGAAGTCGTATCTACCAGACCTGATTCCGGTGCACAGGCGACCATCTTTGCGGGCGGACGCTACGATCACTTTGTCGAGTACTACGGCGGTCCGGATATGTCAGGCATCGGCTTTGCGATTGGCTTGGAGAGATTGATCTCCTTAGCTGGCGAAGAAGGACATGACTTTGGTGCGGATGCACCATTGGATGCATACGTCATCGGTCTGGGTGACGTCGCTGACAGTGTCCTGAAGACAGTGCAGGATCTGCGCCACAATGGTTTTGTGGCCGAAGGCAACCTCGTTCAGAGAAGCTTGAAGGCGCAGTTCAAGAGTGCTGACCGCAATGGAGCTAAGTACATCATCATCCTAGGTGAGGATGAGGTGAAGAACGGTACGGTGAATATCAAGCGTGCCGGTGAGAAAGAACAGAATACACTGAAGAGCGGAGAATTGATTGACACGCTCAAGAAGTGGGAAGGAAGATAAAATATGCAAAGAACTTGCGAGAATGGTTCCCTGCGGGCCGCAGATGCGGGGAAGAAAGTTACGCTGATCGGCTGGGTCAGCAAACGCAGAAACTTAGGATCACTTGTCTTCATTGACCTTCGTGACCGCAGCGGCATTGTCCAGATTACCTTTGATGAGACAATGGCTGAAAAGGTGCAGGATGTAAGAAATGAGTATATCCTGAGTGTTACCGGCACTGTACAGACGAGAAAAGATGCCAATCCAAAAATGGCGACGGGTGAAATTGAAGTCCACGCGGAAGAAGTCACAATCGTGAATTCTTCTGAAGTCCTGCCGATTGATTTGAGCGATGACAGTACTTCTTCTGAAGATACCAGACTGAAGTACAGATATCTGGATCTGCGCAGACCAAGTCTGCAGGCAAACCTGATCCTGCGCCATAAGGTATGCATGATAGCAAGAAATACTCTGGACAAGGAAGGGTTTGTGGAAGTGGAGACACCGATCTTAGCCAAGAGCACACCGGAAGGCGCCCGTGATTATCTGGTCCCATCCAGAATCTATAACGGCAAGTTCTGGGCACTGCCGCAGTCACCGCAGATCTACAAGCAGCTGCTGATGATTGCCGGCATGGAAAAGTATTTTCAGATTGCCCGCTGCTTCCGTGATGAAGACCTTCGTGCAGACAGACAGCCTGAATTTACGCAGATAGATATTGAAATGAGCTTCGGTGATGAAGATAAGATTTTCGGCGTTGTTGAAAATCTGATGAAGGACATCTTCAAGGGTGTCAAGAATCATGAACTGGAAGATCACTTTGTCCGTATTCCTTGGAATGAATGCATGAAGAGATTTGGCTCCGATAAACCGGATCTGCGCTTCGGCAATGAGATTCAGGATATTACAGAATTATTTGCCAGCACAGAATTTCAGGTCTTCCGCAGCGTCGTGGATGCCGGAGGAATGATTGGTGCAGTCAAGTTTGAAAATGCGGCAGACAGTTACAGCCGCAAGGGCCTGGATGCTCTGCAGGAATTCGTCAAGCACGGCTTCAAGGCAAAAGCATTGGCATATCTCAAGATGAGCAATGGTGAACTGTCCGGCTCCATCATCAAGCCTTTATCCGAAGAGGAGAAGATGGCAGTGACCGCGCGACTCGACATGCATGATGGCGACCTGGTATTAGTAATTGCCGACAAAGAAAGAGTCGTTGAGACTTCGCTTGGTGCACTGCGTGTCAGACTGGCCCATGAACTGAATCTGATTCCATCAGGAAAATGCTACAAGTTCTTATGGGTCACAGAATTCCCAATGTTTGAATACAGTGAAGAAGAAAATAGATGGGTGGCAGCACATCATCCGTTTACAGCACCGAAGGATGAGGATGTTGATAAGCTCTTGACCGATCCGGAACATGTATCTTCACGTGCGTATGATCTGGTATGCAACGGCTACGAACTGCTCTCCGGTTCCATCCGTATCCATGACCAGGCACTGCAGGCCAAGGTATTTGAGGCCATCGGCCTCTCCGAAGAGAAGGCGAAGGAAAGATTCGGCTTCTTCCTCAATGCCTTCAAGTTTGGTACACCTCCACATGGCGGTGTCGGCATTGGCTTAGAGAGACTGACCATGATCTTAGCAGGCACGGACAACATCCGTGATGTTGTTGCCTTCCCGACAACCAACAGTTCCTTCGACCTCATGAGTGAAGCTCCTGGTGATGTTGACCAGGAACAGCTGGATGTCTTAGGTATCGGCATCGCCAAGAAAGAAACAAAAGAATAGATTGCGGTTCATAGCGCTTTCAGATAGAATAAACACGTAGAAAAGAGAACAGGTGGTGATTAAACTATGACAGAATTTTGGGCATCCTTATTATGGTTCTTAGCTGGTGCAGCAGTTGCAGCCATTGCAACATTCTTCATCACAAAGCATTATTTTGAAAAGCAGCTCAAGGAAAATCCGCCGGTCAATGAAAAGATGATCCGTGCGATGTTCATGCAGATGGGCAGAAAGCCTTCCGAGGCACAGGTCCGTCAGGTCATGAAATCCATGAAGATGTAACTGGAAAAAACTGAACTGATTCAGCACAGAACTGCTCCCTTGACCAGGGAGCTTTTTTGATATGTGAAAAAATTATAATATATCTAAGTAAACCGGTTAAATTTGTCTTTGCAAACGCTTTAAAAGAGGTATAATAGATAATGGTTTACAGGAGGATATATGAGTACAGAAAACAAAAAGGTTTTCGAAGCAATGGATGGTAATACAGCAGTTGCTCATTCTGCGTATGCTTTCACAGAAGTAGCTGGTATCTATCCAATCACACCGTCATCACCAATGGCGGAACACATTGATGAGTGGGCTACAGCTGGCCGCACCAATGTCTTCGGCGACAAAGTCAAGGTCGTTGAAATGCAGGCTGAAGGCGGCGCTGCCGGAGCAATCCATGGCGCATTACAGGGTGGCTCATTAGCAGCTACATTCACTGCATCGCAGGGTCTGCTTCTGATGATCCCGAACATCTACAAGTTGAAGGGTGAACTGCTGCCTGGTGTTATCCATGTTGCAGCAAGAACACTTGCAACCCACACACTTTCTATCTTTGGTGATCACAGTGACGTATATGCATGCCGTCAGTCAGGCATCGTCATGATGTGCTCTCATTCTGTTCAGGACTGTATGGATCTGGCAGGTGTTGCACACTTGGTTGCAATTGATGGATCTGTTCCTGTCATGCATTTCTTTGATGGTTTCCGTACATCTCATGAATATGACAAGATCGAAGTCATGGACTATGACTTCCTCAAGAGTCTGCTGCCAATGGACAAGGTCGAGGCTTTCCGTGCTCATGCACTGAACCCACATACAAACCCAGTTGTCCGTGGTACAAACCAGAATGATGATATTTTCTTCCAGGGTGAAGAAGCTCAGAACAAGCACTTTGAAGCTGTTCCGGAAATCGTTGCCAAGTACATGAAGGCTGTATCTGAGCATACAGGCCGCAACTATGCTCCATTTGTCTATGTTGGTGCTCCGGATGCTGAGAGAGTCATCATCGCAATGGGCTCTGTTACAGATACAATTACCGAAACAATCAACGCTCTTGTTAAGAAGGGTGAAAAGGTTGGTCTGGTCAAGGTCTATCTGTACCGTCCATTCTCTCAGAAGTATCTGGAAGAAGTACTGCCTGCTACAGTTAAGAGCATCGCTGTTCTTGACCGTGCTAAGGAAGTTGGTGCAAGAGAGCCTCTGTTCTTAGATGTATGCTATGCACTGCGCAAGCATGATCTCACGATCATTGGTGGCCGTTATGGTCTGTCTTCAAAGGATACAAACCCTACACACATCAATGCTGTTTATGAAGAACTCAAGAAGTCCAATCCTAAGGAAGAGTTCACGATTGGTATCGAAGATGATGTAACAAATCTGTCTCTTGAACCAGTTGATATCGACATTCCTGCTGACTATACATCATGCTTGTTCTATGGTCTGGGATCTGATGGTACCGTTGGTGCCAACAAGTCTACTGTTAAGATCATCGGCAATAATACAGAGCTGTATTCTCAGGCATACTTTGCTTATGACTCAAAGAAGGCCGGCGGCATCACAAGATCTCATCTGAGATTTGGTCCTACACCGATTCATTCTCCTTACTATATCAACAAGGCTGACTTCATTTCTGCATCACAGCCATCTTATGCATTCAAGTATGATATGGTCCGTGATCTGAAGAACGGCGGCACATTCTTACTGAATACAACTGTTTCTGCTGATGAAGTAGAGACAAAGCTGCCTAACAGAATGCTGAAAGGCTTAGCTGACAAGCATGCAAAGTTCTATCTGATCGATGCAACAAAGCTTGCTCGTGAGTGCCACATGGGAACTCATACAAATACAATTCTGCAGTCTGCATTCTTTGCTCTGAATCCACAGATCATGCCATATGAAACGGCTCTTGATCTGATGAAGGAATCTGCAAAGACAACATATGCTCGTAAGGGTGAAGCTGTTGTCAACAGCAACTTACAGGCAATCGATGCTGGTAAGGCAGGACTTGTAGAAGTCACTGTCAAGCCTGAATGGTCTAATCTGACTGTCAAGCCTGCACTGTATGATATGACAGGTGATGAGCACTTCGACAGTTATGTCCAGAAGATCAATGCTCTTCAGGGCAATGACATGAAGGTCTCTGAATTTACAAAAGACACATTAATTGACGGTTCTATGCCGGAAGATGTTGCCTTCAAGGAAAAGAGAAATATTGCTGGATATGTTCCAAAGTGGAACTCTGATAAGTGTGTTGAATGCGGCAGCTGCGTATTCGCATGTCCACACGGAACAATCCGTTCCTTCTTACTGACACCGGAAGAAGTTGCCAAGGCTGAAGCAATTGCCAAGGAAAATGGTGTTGATAACTTCAAGGTCAAGGATCCAACTCCTGCATACAAGGGAGCTAAGGAAGCTGGTCTGAAGTTTGTCATCCAGCTTGCTACAGAAGACTGTGTCGGATGCGGCGTCTGTGAGACAGCCTGCCCAGTACCAGATTCTAAGGAAGCACCAGGTGCTCTGCATACACACCGTATTGATACAGAAATGAATCAGCAGGCAGTTGCAGACTATCTGTACAAGGAAGTCAAGTACAAGCCAGAATACGGCAATGCAGCAACAGTTGCTGGTGTATCTCTGGAACGTCCATACTTCGAAGTATCAGGATGCTGCCCAGGATGCGGCGAAGCTCCATACTATAGACTTGCTTCTCAGATGTTCGGCAAGGATATGATGGTTGCCAATGCTACAGGCTGCTCTATGATCTACTGCTCTGGAACACCATCCAACCCATTCGCTACGGATGAGAATGGTGAAGGTGTTGCTTGGGCTAACTCTCTGTTCGAAGACAACGCAGAGTACGGCTTCGGTATGGCTATTGCGCAGAGTGCTAAGGAAGCTAGAATCTTACGTATCATGGAAGAGAATCTTGACAAGGTTGAACCTGAACTCAAGAATGCATTCCAGTCTTATATCGATGCAAACGATGACCGTGAGAAGCAGAGAGCAGTCAAGGACGCTATCATCAAGGGTGTCAAGGCTTCTTCTGTTGAATCTGTCAAGCCATTAGCAGAGATGGAGAGAGATCTTGTTTCCAAGTCTGTATGGATCATCGGTGGTGATGGATGGTCTTATGATATCGGCTACGGCGGACTTGATCATGTCATGGCGAACAACCTGAATGTCAATGTTCTCGTACTTGATACTGAGACATACTCCAACACAGGCGGACAGGCTTCTAAGGCAACTAACGCTTCTGCCATTGCGAAGTTCGCTGCCGGCGGCAAGCCAACTGCTAAGAAGGATCTTGGTCAGATCTTCATGGAATATGGAACAGCTTATGTTGCTTCCGTATGCATGGGCGCTAACCAGATGCAGACAATCAAGGCATTCAAGGAAGCTGAATCTTATAATGGACCTTCCATTATCATTGCATACAGCCCATGTCAGGAACATGGTATCCTCGGCGGTCTGATCAATGCTCCAACTCGTCAGAAGCTTGCTGTTGCTTGTGGATATACAACGCTGTACCGCTTCGATCCAAGACTTGAGAAGCCTCTGCAGATTGATTCCACAAAGACACCTGCTTGGGATAAGTATAATGAATTCCTGATGCAGGAAGCTCGTTACTTCAACCTGCCAAGAATCAAGGGACAGGAAGAAGCAGACAAGATGTTCGAAAAGGCTAAGACTGATGCGCAGACACGTTTCAACAAACTGCTCGCTAAGGAAGCCCTGCAGAACGAAACAAAGTAAATCCTGATACTCCTGTAACGGATTGCTTATAAACGAAGAGAAGTACGGCGGAAGCTGTACTTCTCTTTTTATGCATTTTATGAAAGCATGGTTGATGGGAAACACTCTCCAAACTATGGTAAAATAGAACAATAGAAATGAGGAATTATGAAAGTTCTATTATACTTTGAAGGACAGAATGCCATCTCTAAATCCGGTATCGGTAGAGCATTCAATCATCAATGCAGAGCACTGGAATCAGCAGGGGTGGAATATACAACGGATCCCTGGGATGAAGACTATGATATTCTTCATATCAATACATGCTACATGAACTCTGACGCAATTGTCAGAAACGCCAGAGACCGCGGCAAAAAGGTCATCTATCATGCCCACAGCACGGAAGAAGACTTCCGCGACAGTTTTACGTTCTCCAATGCACTGGCTCCTGGGGTGAAGAAATGGCTGATGCATCTGTATACGCAGGCAGATGCGTTGATCACACCAACGCCATACAGCAAAAAGCTGCTGATGGGGTACGGCATTGATCTGCCAATCTATCCAATCTCCAACGGCGTAGACCTGAAGAGATATCAGCCGGATGAATCAAAGATCACTGCCTTCCGTAAATATTTTAGTCTGCAGCCGGCTGATAAAGTCGTCTTGGGTGTAGGGCTGTTCTTCCAGAGAAAGGGACTGCTGGACTTTGTTGAAGTCGCAAAGAAACTGCCGCAGTATAAATTCATCTGGTTCGGTTCTGTTTCCAAAGTGATCATTCCGCCGAAGATCAACGAAGTTCTGGAACATCATCCAGACAACGTGATCTTTCCGGATATGTCAAGGGAGCCATTATTGAGGGCGCCTACAGCAACGCAAACTGCTTCTTCTTCCCTTCCTATGAAGAGACAGAAGGGATTGTCGTACTTGAGGCTCTTGCCGCTAGACAGCAGGTCATTGGTCCGTGATATCGGTGCGTTTGACCCTTGGCTGGTCAGTGGAAAGAACTGCTATAAAGGAATTGATAATGACCAATTTGCAGAATTGATTGAAAACAGTATTGAAGGAAAAATACCAGATACTAAGGAAGAGGGGTATCATACTGCTGAAGAAAGGTCGATTGAAGGCGTCGGTCAGCAGCTGAAACAAGTCTATGAAGATGTGCTCAACGGTACGGCTCATAATTGACAACATTGAGAAGTGGCTGTCGAGATAGTATAATAATCTTAATATGTGGAAGAAAATAAATCGCTGTTCAAATCAACAGCCGTTAATATCCTGCTCATTTTCGGACTTACCATTCTAGTGCTGTATGTCTCCATGAAAGATGATGGAGGCCAGGTGCTCGATACTTTAAAAAATGTCAATATCTGGTGGCTGGTCGGCATCATTATCTTGATGGTCTTTGAACGTTATCTGCTCGGCTGGGGACTTGGTCTGGAATGCCGGCTCACGCATCCAAAATATACGACCATGCAGGGCTTCGTTAATTCTTACGTTGCCGGTCTTTTCAACAACATCACACCAGGGGCTTCCGGCGGCCAGATTGCGCAGGGATACATCTTCAGAAAGCAGGGCATTCCTGTATCCAACAGTGTCGGAGTGCTATGGCTTGACTTTATGTGTATCAGTCGACGATGTGCATGTTTGTATTTCTTCTGCTTGTGCTGAAGTTCCATTATTTCTATCTAAGTACAGTCAGTTTTTTCTGATTGTTATTTTTGGTTTTATCGTAGGTGGCTGGTGTGATTGTCTTCCTGTGGCTTTTAGCAATTTCTCCAAAGTTCTATATCTGGCTGACAACGACAGGCATTAATAGTCGGATGCAGGCTCCATATCATCAAGGACCGTCAGAAAACACTGGCCAATCTGAATACACAGCTGACACAGTTTGCCAAGGAGATTGTTGTTCTGCGGACGCACCGCAAGATGATTGCGCTGCTGGCTGGACAGGATCTGATCCGTTTGATCATTTACTACAGCATTCCATTTTTATGCGCGAAAGCCCTGGGGCTTAACAGTCAGCGGTGATATGTATTTGACATGCTTGCACTGGCATCGTTTGTAGCGATGGTCAACGCTTTCCTGCCGATGCCTGGATCTTCAGGTGGAACCGAAGCTACGTTCATCCTGATGTATTCTACATTGTTCACCAAGGCGGAAGCAACATCCATTATGATCCTGTGGAGGTTAGTTACTTTCTATCAGGTGCTGATCATCGGATCGGTCGTGTTCATGATTGCCAAGACTCGCAAAGATGTTCCAATTGAAGAAAGCAAGATTCCTACGACCTTTGAAGAAGCAGCGTTAGAAAGAGAGGAAGTAAAGTGAGAATTGGATTATTTACAGATACCTTTCCGCCGGAAATCAATGGCGTAGCCAACAGTACAAATATATTAAGGAATGAATTGGAAAAGCATGGACATGAAGTCTATGTCATTACTACTTTTCAGGAAGCGGACATGCGAAATGGGACGATGATGGAAAGATCCTGAGATTGGCTGGCAAGGAACTGAAATTCCTGTACGGCTACGTCATGACAAGCCCATTCCATGTTTTTGCTATGGAGGAGATCCGCAAGCTTGATCTGGATGTCATTCATGCACAGACAGAATTCGGGGTCGGTATCTTCGCCAGATTATGTGCAAAGCAGCTCCATGTGCCGCTCGTATCAACATATCACACCACATATGAGGACTATACGCATTATGTCAATTTCATCAACAGCAAAACAGTCGATGAATATGCCAAAAAAGGTGTAGCACGAGTTTCCAAGCTGTATGGGGACAGCTCCATGGAAGTCATTGCTCCGAGCATGAAGACCAAGAACATGCTTGAAGGCTATAAGATCCGCAAGAATATCGATGTCATTCCTACCGGTCTGGAACTTGACCGCTTTTCACCGGCACACGCTGATGCCGCAAAAAGACATGCCATCAGAAGTGAGTTTGGTGTAGATGATCAGGAAAGATTGATTGTCTATGTCGGACGCCTGGCAAAGGAAAAGTCGATGGATATTGTTATCAATGGATTCAAGAAGGCAATTGATCAAGGCAGCATCATCAAGCTGCTGATTGTCGGCGGCGGTCCAGATGAAGACAACTGCCGTGAAATGGTAAAAAAGCTCGGTATTGAGAAATATGTATTTGTAGCAGGACCGCGTCCAGCTGCAGATGTTCCGGATATCTATCGGGCTGCTGACGGCTTCGTATCTGCATCTTTATCAGAAACGCAGGGTATGACATTTATTGAAGCACTGGCAGCTGGACTGCCGATCTTAGTCAGAAAAGATGAAGTCCTGGAAGGACTGTGCATCGAAGGCGTGACAGGTTCCTATTTTCAAAATGAAAATGACCTTGCAGAAAAACTGAAAGTTTTCCTAAATATGGATCAGAAGAGACTGGATGAAATGCATGCCAAGGCTTTGGAAGTCGTGAATCCATACAGCTCAGAAGTCTTCTATGAAAAAGTCATCAAGGTCTATGAAAGGGTCATTGAATCGTATCTTCATCAGTATCGGATTGAAGATGTCAGAGTCACTGACAACATTGTTCAGCTGTATCTGATTTCCAATCAGAAGGAAGAGATGCGTCTGCATGTTTCCATGGATGATTCTATAATCTCGGCATGCGTACTGATGGTGTCCTGATCTCCAAGCAGGTCGATGAACTCCATGAAAAAGAGGCTGGCGTACTGGCATACCGAAGATGCCTTAAGAGGATTGCAGCAAAGGACCGCACCCGCAAGGAAATCTATGACTGGATCACGCAGAATACAGAATGTGACATTGATACGGTCAATCATATAGTTGAGAAGCTCGAAGAAAAGGGCTATATCAACGATGAAAGGTATTGCAGCGAACAGATTGTGCGTCTGAAGGCAGCGCTTGCCGGCAGAGACAAGATCATCCGTACATTGAAAAAACATGGGCTTCCTTATGAACTGATCGTGGAGAAGCTTGATCAGAATACAGACGGTGATGTAGAGAATGCGGAAACGTTTGGACAGAAGGTCGTCAATTCACATCGAGAGGAAAGTACACGCAAGCTTAAGAACATGGTCACTGCCAAATTGATCCAGCAGGGTTATTCCACTGAAATTGCCAAGGCAACGGCAGAGCATCTGGACTATACACGCAATGAAGACCATGAAATGGATAATCTGAGAAAATGCTCATACAAGGCAAAGAAAAGATATGAGCGCAAGTATCAGGGAACAGACCTGCGGAATCATGTATATCAATACTGTGCCGCACAGGGCTTTGACAGTGAGGAGATCTATACTGTCATGGATGAAATGGACTGGAATGTTTAATGACTAAAATTGGTGAAATGGTGCAGGGGCAGCGCTTAACGCTTCCTCTGCTGATCAAAGATGAAAAGAATGGAACGACTTCCAAAGGGGCACCGTACTTAACGCTGACCCTGCAGGACAACTCCGGTACGATTGACGGCAAGTTCTGGGATGTCAAAGAAGAAGATAAGCAGCAGATCAAGGTAGGTGAAGTATGCCTGCTTACCTTTGAAGTGCTGGATTACAATCACAATCTGCAGCTGCGCATCAACCATGCGGAAGCGATGGACCAATCGCAGGTCTCTATGGAAGAATATGTCATTGCCTCCGGAATCTCGGAAGCAGACCGCAGAGAGGAACTGAAGAAGCTGATCAATTCCATTCAGAATGAGAATTACCGCAAGCTTGTACTGGGCATGCTGAAAAAAGTTGGTGAGAAATATCTGACCTATCCAGCTGCCAGCAGGATCCACCATAACTGGCTGGGCGGTCTCAGTGAGCATTCTCTTTCAATGGCACAGATGGCAATGGTAATCTGTGATCACTATCCGCAGCTGGACAGAGATCTGCTGTTAGCAGGTGCATTGATCCACGATGTCGGCAAGACAGCCGAGATGAGTGGACCAGTCACCACTGAATACACACTGGAAGGCAAACTGGAAGGCCATATCTCAATTGCCAATGGATGGATGACAGAAGTTGCAGACAGTGAAGGATTAGCAGACAGTGAGGAAGCAATTCTTCTGCATCATATGATTCTTTCCCACCATGGCCATCAGGAATTCGGCTCACCGGTCGTACCGATGGTCCAGGAAGCAGAAGTGCTATTTCTGATTGACAATCTTGATGCCAGAATGAATATTCTGCAGCAGGCACTCAGCACCACAGAAGCAGGTACATTCACCCAGAAGATCTTTGCCCTGGACAACCGTGCTTTCTACAAACCAAAAAATTCGAAATGAGGAAAGAATGACGAACTGCTTAAAACTTGTACAGCTGAGCCATCGGGTCTTATCAAAAATGGGAAGAGGAGGTTCTCTTCCTGGTGAGATCGGGTTGAAACTGGATCCGAATTTTATCGAGAAATTCAAGATGCCGGCGATTGTTGTTCTCGTCACGGGAACCAATGGCAAGACCACAACTTCGAATCTGATTGCGGAGTCTTTAAGAGCGGCTGGCCTGAAGGTCATCAACAACCGCCGCGGGGACAATCTGAATGTCGGTATTGCAACTCTGCTGGCGACCAACAGTGATGCACAGTATCACGTACAGGCACAGGCAGCTGTCATTGAAGTTGATGAACTGACGCTTTACAGGCAGTTCAGGAACCTGCACCCAACGCATCTGGTCATCACAAACTTTTTCCGTGACCAGCTTGACCGTGCCGGTGAAATGGAGACAATCATCCGCAAGATCCAGGATGTCACAGCTGATTTTAAAGGTGACATCATCCTGAATGGAGATGATCCAAATACACTGCGGATTGCAGATACAGCAAAGTTGGCTAAGATCCATACATTTTCTGTCTGCCGTAATGCAGTGTCTAAGGATAAGACAGATGAAGCATCCGAAGGAAAATTCTGTCCGCGCTGCGGCAGTCCTTTGGAATACGAGTTCTACCAGTATTCTCATATCGGCAGATTCCACTGCAAAAAGGACGGCTTCGGTGATGTCACACCGGATGTTCAGGTTTCAAAAATCAATTATGATACTGAGAGTTTTACTGTAGATGGAACTGAATACCATAACTTCATCAATACCATCTATGCAATCTATAACTGTGCATCTGTTCTGACCGTGATGAAGACGCTTTCGCTTGATCCAAAAGCAGCGGATAAAGTATTCCGCACCTTTGTGATGAAGGAGGGCAGAAATGAAGTATTTGCATTGTCTAAGCCATGCGTCATCAATCTGATCAAAAATCCGACTGGTGCCAATGAAGTTATGAAGTATATCAATGCTCAGCCGGGCGAGAAAAATATCTGCATCTTCCTGAATGACAATGACCAGGATGGTCATGATGTGTCATGGATCTGGGATGCACACTTTGAAAGACTAAATACACCGGAAGTGAAGCATATCATCTGTTCCGGACTGCGTGCCTATGATATGGCGCTGCGATTGAAATACGAAGGACTGGAAGACCGAATTACTGTCATTGAGAACAGCAGCGAGGCTGTACACTGGCTGAATGAACAGAATCTCGAATCTTATGTTATTGCGACCTATACAGCACTGCACCCAACCAGAGCAATCTTGCGCAAGGAGGCGTCCAGATGAATCTGAAAATATTATGGATGTATCATGACCTGATGGATCTCTATGGAGACAAGGGAAATGCTGAAGTGCTGCGGGTCAGAGCACAGAAGAGAGGCATTGAGACAGTTGTTGACACCTGTACAATCGGTCAAGCTGTCAATATCAATGAATATGATCTTTTCTTTCTGGGCGGCGGTGCCGACAAAGAGCAGAATTTAATTTTTGAAGATCTGATTAGGCGCAGGGACGGCATCAAGGAAGCAATGGACAATCATACTGCATTCCTGCTCATCTGCGGCGGCTATCAGCTGTTCGGCAGATATTATAAAGATCAAGATGGAAACGTTGTAGAAGGGCTGGGCTTCTTTGATTACTATACAGAAGCCACAAGCCGCAGCAGCCGCTGCATCGGCAATATTGCAGTTGAAACGACGATGGACGGTGAGACTTTCAAGGCAGTCGGCTTTGAGAACCATGGCGGGCAGACCAGAAATGTTGCAACACCGTTTGCCAATGTCCTGAAAGGCTATGGCAATACTTTGGAAGACGGCATGGAAGGCTTTATGAATGATCAGGTCCTGGCTACCTACATGCATGGCCCGCTGCTGCCGAAGAATCCAAAAATCGCCGACAAAATTCTGCAGCGTGCATTAGCGAAACGCTATGGCAGAGTCGAATTAGAGCCGCTGGATGACACCCTGGAGAACAAAGCACAGGAAGTCATGCTGAAAAGACTGCATTGATGACAAAAAAATCATTCAGACTGAATCAATCAGCTGAATGACTTTTTTATCCTTTGATCTTAGCTAACACTTCATCAAGATCCTGCTTTGCAGATGGATTGAATTTGAAGACAGCTGCATCCTGATCAGAATAGCGCGGGATCACATGGAAGTGCAGATGATCAACACTCTGGCCGGCAACTTCACCGCAGTTGTTCAGGATATTGCATCCGGATGCACCGCAGTTCTTAGTAATCTGTGCCGCCAACATTTTAGCGACCTTCATGCATTTGCAGACCGTCTCATCATCCGCTTCCAGAATATTCTTATAATGCTTCTTCGGCATCACAATGGTATGTCCGTAGGTGACTTGAGAAATATCCAGGATTGCTAATACATCCTCATCTTCATAAACAACCTTGCTTGGAATCTTATGATCAATAATATCGCAGAATATGCACATAGAAAGACCTCCTGGGACTATTATAGCGCAACTGCCTGAGAAAAAGAAAAGACCGTATACACGGTCTTTCCATTAATTCATGTCCTGAACTAAGTTGTCCGGATGATCTGCCTTGACGCCGTCATAGACTGTAATGTCGTAGATGACGAAGTTGTACTTCTTGAAGAAGTATGTTGTCGCTGCAGAGGATACGTTGCTGATGGCAGCTAATGCTGTTGTAGCTTCATCCTTGAAGTTGCTTGGTGTGTTGTCATCGACCTTGACGACTGCATAAGAAGTGCCTGTATCTTCCGGTACCATCTGCCATCCATCGGATGGAGAAGCACTGCTGATGATTGTTCTGACCATTGAATTGACATCAGTGGATTCCAATGTATAGACAGTGGAAGTTCCAGTTGAAGAACTGTTATGTCCGGAAGCAGCTTCAGCAGCTGTCTTGGAGCCATCCTTCAATTCAGAAAGGGCAGCATTAGCATCATCCTGAGAAGTGAATTCTAGGATGGTTGCCTTGACGACCTGATAGGAAGTGCATACTTCATCAAAGTTCTCTTCAATATACTTAGAAGTAAGCTGTTCTGCCTGCTGTGACGGAATCAGATAGTCATTGACATATTCATCTTCTGTCATGTTCTGCTGCTCCAGATAGGAAGTGAATGTATCACCATACAATGACTTATAGGAATTCAGAGTTGACTCTGCTGTTGCCTTCATTTCATCTGTAACTTCGATTTCAGCGGAAGCAATTTTCTTATTGGCATCATTGACAGCAGTTGTTGCACCAGCAGAACTGTTCATCAATGTATAGACAGAACCCTTGGTAACATTTGTTTTGCCGACAGTAAATAAAGCTGTTTTAGCATCTGATACTTTTGCCGAAGCATCTGTACATCCAGCAAGTGGAGCAAGGGCGAGTACAGAAGCAAGGATTAAATTGATCTTCTTCATATTCGTTCCTCCTTAGTTCGTGCTGGCAGAGCTTGTAGCCTCTGCACTTGCAGATGATGATGCGGAAGCAGAAGCCGATGCGCTTGCGCTTGGGGAAGCAGTGGAATCACTGCTTGAAGTTGTTGAATCATCAGTGATGTTCAAGCTTGTCTTGATGGTTGTTTCCAGATCATCGTTGCCGTGGAAGTCGAGTCCTAAAGACTGAGCCTTTTCCCAGATGGCAACATTTTCCAATGTTGTGTCATATTTCTGCACTAAGGAAACATATGGATCAGTTGATGAATTGTTTGCTGCCAGTGTCTCCGGTGTTGAAGCTGTGCAGTAGATCTTGAAGTAGCCGAAGCTGCTAGACTTGACCCAGCCGCTTGTCTCGCCTTCACTCAATGAAAGAGAAGTGGAGAGGAAAGTGGAATCCAGAGAAGAAGTATTCTTATCAATGACGCCGAGGTTGCCGCCGCTGGTAGCAGTGGAAGTATCCTCAGAATGTGCTGCAGCTACAGTTGCAAAATCATCGCCGCCTGCAAGTGCATCATCCACAGCCTTCATACGGGCTGTTTCATCATCGGTAGGTGTGTCTGTGATATTTGTCGAATCTGTAAACTTGATCAGGATGTAGGATACCTGACGGATCTGCAGGTCATCAAAGTTTGCTTTCGCATATTCACCTGTGACCTTTGCAATCTTCTGTGCTTCAATCAGATATTCTTCCAGATCTGTATAGCCTGTGCTCTTCAGATCAGAAGCCAGCTGTGTATCTGCACTGGTGCCGTAATTGGTTGAATAACTGGAGCGGATGGATGTAGCCTGTGTTTTAGCAGTATCCTTCATTTCACTTGTTGTAGATACTGACTGATCTGCGACTGCCTGTTTGAAGAGGGATACAACAGCTGTTGTTCCGTTGCTCTTATAAAGCTCGTCATAGAAGTCATCAGCTAATGTATTTTCACCATTTACTTCGTATACAACGTCTTTACCGTTATCACTTTTTCCCTTCAACTTGCCTTTGTTGGTATCGTAGATGTAGTAAACACTGATGCCGGCGAATAAAACGACGACAAGAATTACGAACCAGTTCTTTTTTAAGAATTTGCCCATAGAACCTCCTATTAAAAACGCTTTTCTATTATATGATAATGAAAAACCATTTGCAATTTTCCATTCTGAAGTTTATGTGAACTTCTTTGTGAAATCGACTAAAAAATATACAAAACATGCAAAATGCATGATATTTCTTTCGATAAAATCGTTATACAACACGAATGATTCGAATAATGTTACAATAACGCACGGAATGAGGGTGAATTACTGAATATGAAAACACTTGAAATTAAAGACCTTCACGTTGAAGTAGAAGGCAAAGAAATACTGAGAGGCGTCGACCTGACAGTAAAGGAAAATGAAGTACATGCACTGATGGGACCGAACGGCAACGGCAAGTCAACTCTGCTTGCAGCCATCATGGGAAACCCTAAATATAAAGTGACACAGGGATCGATTGTATATGACGGTAAGGATATCCTTGCTATGCCGGTCAACGAAAGATCTGTTGCTGGACTGTTTTTAGCAATGCAGTATCCGCAGGAGATTCCAGGCGTTACCAACAGCGACTTCTTAAGAGCTGCCATCAACGTCAGAAGAGAAGAACCAATCTCTCTGTTCAAGTTCATCAAGTCAATGGAACAGACAATCAATGATCTGCAGATGAAGGAAGATCTTGCCCACCGTTTCCTGAATGAAGGATTCTCCGGCGGTGAAAAGAAGAGAAATGAAATTGTGCAGATGGAATTGTTGAAACCGTCTTTAGCAATGCTTGATGAGATTGATTCCGGTCTGGATGTCGATGCGCTGCATATTGTTGCGGACGCTTTGAATAAGTTGCATCAGGAAGATGGCATGGCAATGCTTGTTGTATCTCACTATGAAAGATTCTATCAGCTGATCAAGCCGCAGTTCACACATGTCCTGGTCAATGGAAAGATTGTCCTGGAAGGTGATGCGGAACTGGCAGATAAGATCGATCGGGAAGGATATGACTGGATCTACAAGGAGTACAATGTCCAGCCGGCAGCAGCAGAAGAAGTCAAGAAGGTATCTGCTTCGATTGGTACCTGTGCGGTCAGACAGGCTTCCACAGCAGAGGCTAAGAAATAATGACACCGATCCATGTTGACACCGATATTCAGCTTCCTGAAGGATACAGTGAATACGAGATCAATACTGACCGTAATATTGAACTCACATTTACTGCAAAGGCTGACTGTGATGCCTTTGTCAGGATTATCAATACAGGGAAACTGCGAATCCGTACCTACGCACCAAGAGGCGTAAAAGTAAACTATCTGTTCTGGAATCTTTCCGAGAACACTTTAGACGTAGATGAATCACATGAGGTTATGGGCGAAGCTGATGTCACGGTGGCATATGGTGAGATCAACCGTGCTGATACGTTGCGCAGCGTACATATGGCATTGCGCGAGGAAGGCGCCAGAGGTCTTCTGAGCAGTGCTTCTTTAGTCGATTCCAGCAAGACATATAATATGAATGTGGTCAACTATGCCCCGCATACTTACGGCGATATGAAGAACTACGCAGTCGTCTTAGGACATGGCAGGCTGATGATTGATGCTGTCGGCAAGATCATCAAGGGAGCTTTTCGTTCAGAGTCCCATCAGACTTCACGCGCACTTTCCTTTGAAGAAGGACAGAATGCTGTGATCCTGCCGGAACTTCTGATTGATGAAGATGATGTCCAGGCAAGCCATGCGATGTCCATGGGCAGAGTGGATGAAGATGCACTCTACTATCTGATGAGCAGAGGCCTGTCAGTGCAGCAGTGCACATCCCTGATTTCACAGGGATATCTGCTGCCAATTACAGAGACACTGAACAACGAAGAACTGAAGAATAAGCTAAAAGAAGAAATGGAAAGGAAGATCGGTGAATTATGCTAGACGTTGAGAAGATCCGGAAGGATTTCCCGATGATCCAGAATCATCCTGAACTGGTCTATTTTGACAGTGCAGCGACTTCCTTGAAACCGCAGTGCGTCATTGATGCGGTCACCGATTTCTATACCACTCATACATGCAATGTTCATCGCGGCGATTATGCAATTGCGGCGCAGAATGACAGATTATATGACGGCACCAGAAAGATTATTGCCAAGTTCATCAATTGCGAGCCAAATGAAGTTGTCTATACCTACAATGTAACGCATGCGATGAATCAGATTGCCTATGGTTTATCTAAGAACTATCTGAAAGCAGGCGATACAGTCCTTGTCTCAAGTGCTGAACATGCATCAAATCTGCTGCCTTGGTTCCGTCTGCAGAAGGAACAGGGCATAAAGATTGAATATATTCCAACTGACAAGCAGGCAAATATCCATATGGATGATTTCAAAAAGGTACTGCATGCAGGAGTGAAGGTCGTTGCGGTTGCCCAGGTGACAAATGTCCTGGGATCCATTCAGCCGATCAAGGAGATGGCTGCAGCCGCACATGAAGCAGGCGCGCTGATGGTTGTCGACGGTGCCCAGTCGGTACCTCATATGCCAGTAGATGTCAAAGATCTCGATGTTGACTTCTTAGGTTTTTCTGGTCATAAAATGTGCGGACCGGACGGAACAGGTGTCCTGTATGGCAGATATGAGTTATTGAAGAAGATGGCACCAATCTTTGAAGGAGGCGATATGAATGCCCGCTTTCAGAGCAGCGGCGAAGTCATCTTGAAGGAAGCTCCTGTGAAGTTTGAAGCAGGGACGCCGAATATTGAAGGTGTTATTGGCATGGGTGTGGCTGCGGAGTATCTGATGGGAATCGGCATGGAAAACATTCATGCATATGAGAAGGAACTGCGTGCATACTTTGTCGAAAAGATGAAGCATCTGGATAACATTGAACTCTATAATCCGGACAATGAATACGGTTCGATTGACTTTAATGCCAAGGGTGTTTTTGCCCAGGATGCAGCGGGATACCTTTCCAGCCAGAATATTGCGGTGCGGAGCGGCAATCACTGCGCTAAGATCCTGCATGAGATCATCGGCACTGATCAGACCATCCGTGCATCTTTATATTTCTACAACACAAAAGAAGAAGTAGACAGATTCGTTGAAGCAGCCGCAAAGATCTCACTTGAAAATGCGGTCGGCATCTTCTTCTAGGAGGCAAATATGAGCGACGTAAACAGTATGTTGAATGATCCGGAAGTTCTTCGTGAACTGATCATGGATCACTATCAGTATCCTCATCATCATAAATTGACTGACGCTGAAGGCTATCAGTCTGTTCATATGGCTTCTGACAGCTGTATTGATGATATTACCGTGCAGTCTTTGATCAAGGACGGAAAGATTGATGATATCCGTTTTGACGGCGTTGCCTGCACGATATCCACCGCATCTACTTCCATGATGACTGATCTGCTCAAGGGAAAAACGATTGAAGAAGCAAAGAAGATCATCAACAACTATTTCAATATGATTGATGCCAAGGAATATGATCCTGATGTTCTGGAAGAAGCTGTTGCCCTGAAGAATGTTTATAAGCAGGCAAACCGCATCAAGTGTGCAACTATCGGTTGGAAGGCAATCAATCAGATGATCGATGAAAGTGAGGAGAAGAAATGAGCGAGAAAAATGAAAACAACGACGTCATCTCTTCCCAGGATGATTATAAATACGGTTTCCATGACGATAACGTCAAAGCTGTAATTGATACTGGCAAAGGACTGAATGAAGACATTGTCCGGCAGATCTCACACTATAAGCATGAACCGGAATGGATGACCGAGTTCAGAGTCAATGCCTATAAGCAGTTTGAGAAGATGCCGATGCCGAAATGGGGACCGGATCTTTCAGAGATTGATTTCCAGGACTTTACTTACTATAAGAAGGTCTCCAATGAAGCCGAAAAGAGCTGGGATGAAGTTCCTGAGGAAGTCAAGAATACATTTGAAAAGCTTGGTATTCCGGAAGCAGAGAGAAAGTATCTTTCCGGTGTCACTACGCAGTATGAATCAGAAGCTGTCTATCACAACATGCTGGATGAAGTGCAGTCCAAGGGAGTTATTTTCCTGGATATTGATTCCGGTCTGAAGGAATATCCTGACTTGTTCAGAAAGTATTTTGCGACAATTGTACCAGCAACTGACAACAAGCTGGCTGCGCTGAACTCCGCTGTATGGTCTGGCGGTTCCTTTATCTATGTACCGAAGGGCGTGAAGCTGGAGAAGCCGCTGCAGTCCTATTTCCGCATCAATTCAGAGTCGATGGGGCAGTTCGAACGTTCCATCATCATTGTTGATGATGATGCAGAATGTTCCTATGTAGAAGGATGCACAGCACCGCAGTATTCCAAGGATTCCATGCATGCAGCAGTGGTCGAGGTCTTCGTTGGCAAAAATGCCAAGTGCAGGTATTCTTCGGTTCAGAACT
>Ga0268359_12578_pt1 | contig 42881 bp, 45 predicted proteins | sample BioMet11_FD_194416 | JGI IMG/M metagenome (GOLD analysis project Ga0268359, IMG submission 194416) | Sewage microbial communities from Oakland, California, United States - Biofuel 11 (PacBio Assembly) | ecosystem: Engineered > Wastewater > Sewage > Unclassified | place: USA: California | collected...
GAGCGCACTGTAATGATAAGCTCTTCATCAAAAACATTCTCTATGACAGGCTGGCGTATAGGCTGGGCCGTAATGCCGGCATCACTGCAGAAATATTTTGTAAAAGCCCATGAAGACAATACGGCATGCGCCAATTCTTTTGCACAGGCCGGAGTGCTGGAAGCTTTAAAAAATGCATGGCCAGACGTAAAAATTATGATTGAGGAATACAAAAAACGCCGTGATCTTGTTGTAGAAAGGCTGAAAAAAATGAAGGGACTCGAATTAACCAATCCCGGCGGTGCATTCTACGTATTCCCGTCTATAAAAAAACTTGGCATGAGCGCATCTGATTTCTGCAGTTATATACTTGAGGAAGCAGGCGTTGCGATAGTGCCTGGAGAGAGTTTCCTGCCGGAACCTAGCGGAGGCCCGTATTTCAGGCTTGCATACTGCCGTTCCATTGAAGAACTGACAGAGGCTATGGACAGGATGGAAAATGCAATAAACAAACTTTGATGTTTTCAAAACAAAGCGGCATCACGTGCTGAATTCAACGCGAATTGCCGCTTTGTTGTATCATACGGGATATTAGAAACAACAAATACCGAAACCCTGATTATCATTCATTAAGTGAAAGCCTGTCGGCTGAGGCTAACAATGATTTTCGTCTCAGTTTGATTTGTTTATGCCATTGTTGATCAGCAGTGATTCAAAATCAGCGATGGAAAGAGGTTCGGAATAGTAATATCCCTGTACCAGGCTGCATCCTATATTTTTAAGGAAGTCAGCCTGTTTTTCATTCTCGACTCCCTCGGCAATCACGGGTATATTGATCCATTCGGCCATGCGTAATATTGAATTGAGGATATTACAGCCCCTGCCTGTGCTTATTTCACCTGAAAGGAACCTCATATCCAGCTTTAGGACATCTACAGGCACATCTTTTAAGGTGTTGAGCGAAGAATAGCCGCTTCCGAAGTCATCCATATGTATGCTGAATCCATATGATTTCAGTTCCTCAATCGATTTGATAAGCTGCATTGCATTTTCGGTATACGCAGACTCAGTTATCTCAATATTTATCATGGATACAGGCACGTCATATTTCTTTAAAGTATCTGAAATCAGCCTGCAGAAGTCATGGTTATACAAATCTATCCGTGAAATATTAAGTGAAATAGGAACAGGTTTATATCCTCTGTCGATAAGAGAGCGTATTTCCCTGCAGGCGCATTCGCATACAAATTTATCCAATTTTATGATAAACCCGTTTTGCTCAAAGATGTCGATAAAAAGTTTTGGTTTGATTATTCCCATTTCTGGATGAGCCCATCTTACAAGAGCCTCCGCACCTATTATTTCATTGCTGATATTATCATATTGTGCCTGCAGGAAAATGCAAAACTCTCCTGTTTCCAGCGCATGGTTCATTCTATTTATTACTTCCTGCTCGTGGATTAGCTTTTTACGCATATTTTCAGTATAAAATGCGTATCGTGTCATATAATTTCCCTTAACTGTCCGCTGGGCAAGGTTTGCACGGTCACACATAATATTAACGGGCTCTTCGTTATTATTTATAATATACAGGCCGAAACATATTACAAGCTCAAAATTGTTAATACTAAGTTCTTTTATTTTTTTCTGAAAAATCTTCTGCATTTCATCAATATTCAATGTGTCATACGGCAGACACATCACAAATTTATCTCCGTTAAGCCGTCCGTAGGTTCCGTTGACACCTATGTGAGACCTGAGGAATTCTCCCATATTGTGCAGTATGTCGTCTCCTGTCGTACTTCCTAAAAGGTCATTGATAATTTTAAAACGCTCTATATCCCATACAACGATCACATATTTAGTGTTTTTGTTTGATACGAGCATACTGTGTGTTTTTTTAAAAAATGACATTTTGTTGTATATGCCTGTAAGACGGTCAAATTCAATTTGGTATTCCAATTTTTGTTTATATAGGATTTCCCCGTTGATATTGTCGAATGTAAAAATTGCGTAATTATTCTCTTTTCCCTCTGTCCTGCCCTCTATCCTATACCACTGCCACTCACCATTGATATTTTTAATCTGTACGTTGATGTTTTGCTCTGCACCATCTGACAATATCAATGAACTGATATATTCATCAATGATTTTTGCTGTTTCAATGGTGATTGTGCCATTTTTCAGCAGTATATCAGTAAAAATAGAATTGTATAAAGTATATGCAGGATAGTATCCGTAGAAATATTTTGATATATTTTCAGAAAACAGACATTTTGGCGGGTTAAAGTAACTTTTACATACTATTGTTTTTGAAAATCCGATCACCATGCTGTTCTGATGATCATATTCCTGTTCCGCTCCGCAGGCAGGATTTTCCAAAAGTGTTTTACCGTTTTTTTCATAACTGATAACTTCTTCTGCACACTTTTTTATAATTTCTTTGATGTTTGGATCTGTTTCAGCGGTATCTATTGTTCCGATGTATTTTGCGATTTGTATGTCTTTCATCGCACCGTCATGACCTGCCACAACCACCGGCAAGCGATCAAGTTTGTGCATTGCTTTTATTTTGTGCAGAAGGTCATATCCTTCTTTATTGAAAAAAATCGTACAGCAGAACTATTGAAATACCACTTTTCCCTTCCGAAAGGATATTTAACGACTTCCGTGGATTTTTCTCAAATATTAAGTTGAAATCACCTTCAAATATGCTTTTTAATAAATTGCAGTCTGATTTTTTATTGTGGATTATAAGCATAGTTTTTAGGTCATTCATTAATGAATCCTCTTTTTCTCAAATTGATTTTGTCTTATCCCTTATTTCTGAATTTGATGTTTGTAATAACAACATATAATGCAATTTTATATTTTTACATGCAATATTGTATTTTAATACTGCCCTGACGTCAATACTGTTATTGTTTTTTATGATTGTGGGGGTTTTAATTGCTTGGATTGAAAATACACACAATTGTGAAATTTTATACAAACAACATTTGGCTATAGTTTAATACTTCAATAATGAAACAGTCAAGCACTAAAACATAATATACCCCAGGACAAATGGCCTGTGGCGCTGCAAAAAGTTTATCAGGGCGCATAGTTAACGTACTTATGTCATTTATATCTGATCCGGGTCATACAATTTGTTTTCGATGATGAAATCCATAAGCAGCTTGGCTGTATTTCCTGTTATCTTAAGACAGTTAGTCAGATGTTCCCTTGTTTCGAAGGGATAATGGTTCAAGGCGCGGCAGCACGAAGCCCCGTATCTATCTTTAAACAGGCTTATGAATTCATTTGCACGCCTGTATGCTTCTTCTCTGCCCGTACTGCAGCTGGTTCTTCCAGTTATCATGTTCAGAGCTGTCACCGCGCCTGTCAGAGCTCCGCACATGCATCCCGATTCTCCTACCCCGCCGCCAAATCCTGTCATGAGCCTGACGGCTGATTCAGTATTTCAGGAGCTAAAAATGTCCTGAATGTTAAAAAACTGATTCTGCGCAGTTGTATCCTCCCTGAAATAATTACCAGCAGTGTTTCTGCCTCAAGTGATTCTTCTATATCCACAGTGACAGCTCCAGTCGTTTATGATTTGAGTTGTTTCAGGCTGAGTCATGCAATTATTTCTGCACTGTCGCCCTTTTTAATTATCCCGCCTCTTATTACACGGCAGAAAAGTCCTTCTGAAGGCAGCAGGCTTATGCCGAAGGTTTTGGTTACAATGCTTGGGTGATCCTCCTTCCCGATTTGTGTTATTTCGATTATAACTTCATCACCGAGTTTAATTTTGCTGCCGACGGACAGCTGTGAAAAATCCATATTTTCAATTTGTATATTTTCAGCAAAAATCACCAGGAGACATTTTCAGGTCATATTTCTCGTTTGCATCATGCACGCTTTGCCTGTTCAGGCAAGTGATCTGGCGTCCCCAATCACCGGCATGTCCGTCGTTTTTTATGCCGTAGTCTGTTATAACTTCTGCTTCGTAAACCTCTTTTTGAGCTGTCCTCTTTCTGGGCTGACAGCGATGGAATATATTGATGCTTTTTTCATAGTTTTCTACACTCCTATCCGTTGATCATGCTAAAAATTTTAAGGTTTAACTAACCTGTAGAATATTTTTTAACTAATTCCGCGGTCAAAATATAAAATAATACGATACCAAATATAAGTATGAGTACTTCAATCGGCAGCCGGGCAAACCAAGCACTTCAGCCAATGGAGTAAAGGGCAGAGTCAGAGTTGCAACGGTAATTGCTGCAGTGGCATAAACAAGGTGCCTCCCGGGATTTGAGGCCATAAAAAACTTTCTGCTTCGAATAACAAGTACAATAATTGCTGCTGAAATTACTGATTCGGTGAACCAGCCTGTCCTGAATTCAACCATCGGAGAATGTGATATAAAAAGCAATGCCATAAAGGTCATGTAATCGAAGATAGAACTGACCAGACCAAATGTCAGCATAAACTTTTTATAAATGTTATGTTCCACCTATGCGGTTTTTCTATAAATTTAGAGTCCACATTATCAGTGGCTATAGCCATTTCCGGTAAGTCAGTCAGCAGGTTTGTAAGCAGAACCTGCTTGGGCAGAAGCGGCAGGAACGGAAGGAAAATAGAAGCTCCTGCCATGCTGAAACATATTCCCGAAATTTGCGCTGGTAGCCATAAATACATATTTCATCGTGTTGGCGAAAGTTCTTCTGCCTGCTAGTATTCCCTGAGAGAGGACATCAAGATTTTTTCAAGCAGTACAATATTTGCAGTTTCTTTGGCTACGTCTACTGCACTGTCAACTGAAATGCTGACATCAGCATCGTGCAGCGCCGAGACGTCGTTTATACCGTCACCCATATAACCAACAACGTATCCTGCCTTTTTCAATGCCTTAATTATTCGTTCTTTCTGATTGGCTCAACTTCCGCAAAAACAGAGGTCCTTATAGCGCGGTGCACAAGCGCAATATCATTTATTTCGCGTAAATCCGCCCCTGTCATTATGCTCGCATGCTTAAATCCTATCTGCTTCATCACATTTTCAGCTATATACCGGTTATCGCCTGTTATGATCTTCAGTGATATACCAAGGTGCTTTAGGTGGTTTACAGTTTCTTCTATCTGGGCTTTTGGCGGGTCATAAAGAATAATAAATCCTAAAAAGATCATTCCGTTTTCATTGCTGCGGCTGAAATGCTCTTCATTGCCCATATCCTTATAGGCAAGGCCTAAAATGCGGTAACCGTTTATGCTGTATTCCTGGTATTTGTCTGTTATTTCTTTTCTTATTTCGTTGATATCTATAATACTGCCGTCTTCTGCTTCGGCTTTTTCACAAACATCGAGAACATTATTAAAGGCACCCTTTGTAATTATAAAATTATTCTTATTTTTATCTTCCCCTGAATATGACACAAGGATACTCAGACGCTTTCTGATAAAATCATAAGGTTCCTCCGAGAGTTTGGAAAAAAATTCTGCCTTATCAGGTTTTGTACTCTCTCTGATTGCCGCATCTATAGGGTTTACAAAACCGGCTTCAAAACTTGCATTGAGATATGCATATAAAAAGACTTTGTCACTGTGGTTTCCGGAGATATCAAGCGTGTCTCTGAGTTTGACGACTCCATCGGTCAAAGTGCCTGTTTTATCTGAACAAAGTATATTCATACTGCCCAGGTTTTCAATAGAGGAAAGTTTTTTTACAATAACGTTCAGTTTCGTCATTTCTTTTGCTCCGCGCGAAAGGTTGTTGCTTATAATTACCGGCAGCAGCTGCGGAGTGAGGCCGACTGCCAGAGCCAGTGAGAACATGAAGGCTTCTATTACCGGTTTCTTAAAAATTATGTTTATCGCGAATATTGAGAACACCAAAATAATAGTAACGACCATGAGCATATAACCAAATTTGCGTATTCCTCTCTCAAATTCGGTTTCCGGATCCTGAAGCTTAAGATGCTGCGCTATTTGGCCGAATTCAGTTTCTTCACCGGTATTGACGACCACAGCCTTGCCTGTTCCGCTTATCACGTGGGTCCCCATCCACAGACAGTTTTTTCTTGATATCAGCTCAGAATCGGCAGAAGATATACCGGCCTGTTTCTCAACCGGATAAGTCTCGCCGGTCAGAGCCGATTCATCAACAAACAGAGAAACCGATTCAAGTATAAAGCAGTCCCCTCCTACGGCATCTCCTGCATTTAAAATGGCAATGTCACCTGGGACGACATCCTGTATGCTTATCTCGTCTTCTTTATTATCGCGAAGAACATCGGCCTTGATCTGGACAAGTGCAAGAAGTTTCTCTACGGCGCTGTTTGCACCGTACTCCTGCCAGAAACTCAGCAGCCCGCTTATAATCACTATTCCAAAGATTATAAAAGCATCGATTATTTCACCCACATAGATGGAAAGGGTCGTTGCAAAAATAAGTATTATTATTATCGGACTTTTAAATTGAGACAGTAAAAGAGTAAAAGCTCCTTTTTTCTTTTTTGCTTTTATTGTATTGGCACCGTACTTAAGAAGCCTTTTTTGTGCATCATCTGACGTAAGCCCGTCTGCGGAGGCGCTTAGTTCTTTAAGAACATCCTCAGCATTTTTGCTCCAGAATTCCTGTATATTGGACAAATACATCACCTCAACCTGGAATAAAAGAATATTTTATACTGCTGTATATGATGATATTTTCATAAACAGGCTGTTTCATGAGTAGTAGACTTTTTGTATTTTATTACATTCGGCACTGTATAGTATATATGAAATTACAGAGTTATTTTTCAAAAGACATGGCAGGAACAGGTCCTTATGATCCTACCACATTCTTAATAAATGCTGAGCTGCCAGCGATGCTGCTGCAACTGTCCCCAGCAGCAGATGCCAAGAAAAACAGGTTTAAATCCATTGGTCAGCAGTTTTTTCAGATCGGTATTCAATCCTATTGCTGCCATTGACATTACAATCATAAATTTTCCTGCTGCAACAAGATGTCCGGATATTGCCGAGATATTACCGAAAGTATTGATAACGGCTGCGGCGACAAAGCCAATGACAAACCAAGGGAATATTTTTATAAAGCTGAATGATTGTTCAGCTTCCTGTTTTTGTTTTTTCCGTTCGCAGTGTGCGGTGTAAAGAGCCAGAACAATAGTTACCGGAACGATCATCAGTGTGCGTGTCAGTTTTACAATTGTAGCAAATCCAAGAGCGGTGTTGTTGCCTGCAGCATTGCTCCATGCCGTGCCTGCCGCCACAACTGATGAAGTGTCATTGATTGCTGTTCCTGCCCACATTCCAAACCCCTTGTCGCTCAGTCCAAGCATGTTTCCCAATGCGGGGAAAATAAAAACAGCGATTATATTGAATAAAAATATTGTTGAAATTGCGTTAGCAACATCTTTATCCTCTGCCTTTATAACAGGGGCCGTGGCTGCGATCGCTGAGCCGCCGCATATAGATGTGCCTACCCCTATTAAAGTTGCGGTCTTGCCTTCAATATTAATTGCCTTACCTACAAAATAAGCTGTCAGAAATGAAGCCGATAAAGTAAAGACGATCACATACAATGACTGGCTGCCGACTTTTAATATGTGAAAAAGGTTCATGCCAAATCCCAGCAGTACGATCGAATATTGCAGGAGTATTTTTCCTGAGTACCTTACACCATCATCAAACTTAAATTTCCTTACCGGCGAACTCATGAAGCTATACGACCTTCCAGTCGTCAATAAATCAGGAAATATCATAATAAGAAGCATACCGGACAGAATACTCAACACAGGACTTCCTATTACTGGAAAAATATTACCCAAAAACCATGCAGGAATTGAAATAATAAAACAAAGCAGAATGCCCGGCAGTTTATTTACAAACTTAAACATAAAAGATCCCTCCGTCTTCGTGGTATTTTTATTCTATTTATAACTTACATTTTGTAAAATACTATATAATGATAAACATCATAGTACTATGCCTATATATTAGGCGTATAAAGGAGGACAAAATATGACTCTGAGACATTTAAAAATATTTATAACAGTGGCGGATTTGGGAAGCATGACCTCTGCCGCAAAAGCATTATATATAGCACAGCCTACAGTCAGTCAGTCAATATCGGAGCTGGAGGATCATTACGGTATAAAGTTGTTTGACAGGCTTTCAAAAAAACTTTTCATAACAGAAAAAGGTTCGCAGCTTTTAAGCTATGCCAGACATATAACAGATTTAGTCAATGAGATGGAATACGTTATGAAAAACCATGATAAAAGCGGCACAATAAAGGTCGGAGCAAGCCTTACAGTAGGAGCTTATTTACTTCCTAAACTGGTAACCGAATTTATCAGTCAATATCCTTTTTGGCAGGTAAAGGCCGTGACCAAAAATACTCAGGATATCGAACAGCTCATCATCCAAAATGAGATTGATTTTGCTGTAGTTGAAGGGATAGTTCACACTTCCGATATTATATCTAACCCGTTTATGGACGATAATCTTGTACTTGTATGCGGCAGAAAACATAAATTGTACGGAATAAAAAGCATATCACTTGGTGAATTGCCCGGACTGCGTTTTATAGTGCGTGAAAAAGGCAGCGGCACAAGGGAACTATTTGAAAACATGATGGCAATGAATGAAATGAAATTGCAGCCAGACTGGGAATGCAATGGTTCAGATGTTTTAAAAAGCGCGGCAGTTAAAGGTCTTGGTGTTGCAGTTGTATCAAAGCTCCTGGTTGAAAAAGAATTGGAGACAGGCGAGCTTTTCAGTATAAAAATTGATGGTATCGATTTGAAACGTAAATTCAGTGTCATATATCATAAAAATAAATTCCTCACTAATTGTATGAAAGCTTTTATCGACTTATGCTACAAAACTTCATAGCGGAACCTGCAGCAATATTAATATAAAAAAGCATGAAGCGTACAAAAGTCTGCTTCATGCCCTCATTTACGATGCTGGTCCAAATATGCCGATGTTCGGTATTATTTTAAAAATCCCTGCAGTATCTTTTCTTCGGCCTCTTTTTCCGTCAGCCCCAGAGACATCAGCTTTATAAGCTGTTCTGAAGCGATCTTCCCTATAGCAGCTTCATGGATGAGCTGGGCATCTGAATGGAAAGCAGAAATTTCAGGTACGGAAGATACCTGCGCATTATCCATAATAATAGAATCACACTGAATATGACCGCGGCATTTTGCATAACCGCGCAGCTTCAGGTGGAAGAGCTGCTTTGAATTATTCTGGGCCACGGACCGTGATATTATCTGCGCTGATGCGTCGTCGCCGAGCAAATTGACAGTGATGTTGGATTCAGCGTCCTGGTCAAGATATGTAAGGAGCCTTTCAGTGACTATAAGCCTTGAATTTTTATGCAGTTTGACCTCTGTCTCACGCAAAGCCCTGTCTACCCCTTTTATCTGTACCATTTCAAGTTCGGCTACACCGCCGTCTTCAACTTCAATGATAGTTTTGGGGTTCAGTATCCTGGCTCCGCTTCCGTCTCCCTCTCCATAGTGTTTTTCCACATATTTCATTTTTGCGCCTTTTCTCAGGAAAAACTCATGGATTCCGTCATGCTGTGCCTTTTGACTGCCCGGATTATGTATGCCGCATCCTGCTACTATCAATACATCAGCGTTTTCACCTATTTCAAATGTGTTGTAAACCAAATCGTCCATACCCTGCGATAGAATTACAGGAATATGCACGCTTTCTCCCTTTGTGCCCGGTTTTATTATCACGTCAATACCGGGCTTGTCTTTTTTTGTCACTATATTTATGTTCGCCGTGGTATGGCGATCAACGCCTTCACCGTTTTTTCTGATATTAAATGCCCCCTGTGGGATATTATGCAGGTCGGCAACTTCAGCTAAAAGTTTTTTATCTATTGCATTCAGCATCTGCTCTTCCACCTTTACAGTCCTGCCAGCAGCGGCAGGCTGAATCAAGCTCGCTTATCTCTCCGAGTATCTTCTCGCGGCTTGTTATTTCAGTGATAGTACCGTTTGAGACCATGATTACCTCGTCTGCTAAGTTCAGTATCCTTTCCTGATGGGAAATTACAATTATAGTGGTGTCGTATTTTTCATTCAGGGTACCGAATGTTTCAGTGAGTCTCTGAAAGCTCCATAAATCAATACCGGCCTCAGGTTCGTCAAATACGGCAACTTTCAGGTTACGGGCCAATATTGTTGCAATTTCTATCCTTTTAACTTCCCCGCCTGAAAAACTTGAATTTACCTCGCGGTCCAGGTAATCCTGGGCGCATAATCCTACGTCATAAAGAAGATCGCAGTAGTTTACCTTCCTGTCCTGTCCGGCTGCAAGTGACAGAAGCTCCCTAACAGTGACACCTTTGAAGCGTGCCGGCTGCTGGAACGCATAGCCTATACCGATACGGGCCCTCTCATATATCTCCTTATGCGTTATATCCACGCCGTCCAGCAATATCTGTCCGCTGACCGGCTGGTAAATTCCCATTATCGTCTTTGCTATCGATGACTTCCCGCCGCCGTTGGGACCAGTCATTACATAAAATTTCTTATTCATCAGCTTAAGGTTGATATTTCTTAATATTTCCGCTTTGCCGTCGTCGCCTTCCAGTACGACTCCGACATCTATCATTTCAAGCATGCAGTGATTCACTTCCCTCTCAAGATGTTTTCAAAATTTATTCAGGCTGTTGTTCCATTGTATTATCCGGCGGCACTGCAAAATGTTGCTCAAGATATATGATAAATTACAGAACCGGCTTTTGTATATAACGTACTCGTTATAATACAACAATTTTTGTTTTATTATGCTGATTTAAGATTTTTGTCTTGGTTTTTGATAAATATATTTTGCTTTCAGGTGAATTTTCCTGCAGAAAGTACACTGTATACAGACGCCGGCAGATAAGGCATCATATTGCCAGAAGAAAGGTGTTCGCAGGCTGCTGTTGGAGGCAAATACGGAATTATGACATCGTAATGAGGCTATTTAATATATTTTATACACAGACAGCGAGTAAAGTCAGGATCAGTCTTTGCACAGATACCCTTTTCTCTGAAGTTCATCTTCAATGGCATCAAGATCCTCGGTTGTTTCAGCCTGCACCAAATGACAGTGCCTGTTGTTTGTAAGATTTTTCAATGGCGTGCATGTGCCGGCAGAAATACTTTGCATAAGCTTTTCCGCGTCTCTACGGGATTTTATATTCAGTACCGCTGAAAAATTACCGTATCTCTGATGCTGTATCTGAACATCGATTATCTGTCCGCCAAGGTCAACTATTGTAAAAAGCTCATCAAGTGTGCTTTTGTCATCGTGCACTACCTTGAAGACCCTCTGCGGCATAGATGGACTATGCAGAAGATAGCCCGAGCTTGTGGATAATATTTCATGCCTGGCTGCTCTGAGCAGCGCGATATCCTGAACTATCACCTGGCGGCTCACGTTAAGGAGTCCTGCGATCTGTGAGCCGGAAAGCGGAGTCTTTGTTTTTTTCAGTAATTCGATAATTTCAGCTCTTCTTTTTTCTCCATCCATATAATCAGTTTATCCTTTCCAGATTTTTTAAAGACAGGTCAAGTATGGATGATGAATATGTGAGTGCTCCTGAGGATATATAATCTACGCCAAGGTCCCTGAGCCTTGAAATATTTTCAGCCGTAATTTTCCCTGAACATTCTATCAATGCTTTATGGGAAATGATTTCTACGGCTTCTTTCATTTCTTCATAAGTCATATTATCAAGCATTATTATATCTGCTTTTGCGTCAAGGGCTTCCATAAGCATATCCATATTTTCAACTTCCACTTCAATTTTATGGACAAACGGCACATGCTCACGCACCATTGCTACTGCCTCTTTGATCCCGCCTGCTGCTGCTATGTGGTTGTCCTTTATCATCACTCCGTCAGAGAGATTGAACCTGTGGTTGCAGCCTCCCCCAACCTTGACGGCATATTTTTCAAAGATCCTGTTGTTTGGCGCTGTTTTGCGCGTATCCAGCAATTTTATTCCGCTGCCTTCAAGCAAAGATACCACCCTTCTTGTATGGCTTGCAATGCCGCTCATGCGCTGGAGATAGTTAAGAGCTGTTCTTTCGCCCGAAAGTATGGCCCTGATATCGCCCTCTATCTCACCTATAAGATCGCCGTTTTTAACAGTATCCCCATCCTTGAAATAAAATTTTGCTTCCATTTTTTGATCCAGAAGGACGAAAACACGCTCGAAAACTTTGAGTCCGGCTATTATGCCGTCCTGCTTGCACAGCAGCTGCGCTTTCCCCCTGATATATGATCTTATAATCGAACATGTGGTTATGTCTTCATGTGATATGTCTTCACTGAGGGCAGCTAAAATTAAGTCATCTATATTATTGTTGTTCTGCACTTTTCTCTTCCTTTCTTATTTCATCAAATATCATTTTTTTGCCTTTTTCAGCAATTGCGCTGCATGAAGGATAATCAGGTTCAGGGAATAAATGAGAAGCTGTTTCCTTCCAGTTGTTCATTATATCAAGTGCTGCCCTTTTGCTGAAAACAAGGCTTTCAAGCAGTGAGTTGCTGGCAAGGCGGTTTCTGCCGTGCACACCGTTACAGCTTGTTTCTCCGACTGCATACAGGTTATCCATGGAGCTTCTGCTTTGAAGATCGACCTCTATGCCTCCCATGAAATAGTGCTGCGCCGGAACGACAGGTATGCATTCTTTAGTTATATCGTATCCTTCGCTGAGACAGTGTTCGTAGATAGACGGGAATCTTTTGGCTATATCTTTATTTATATATCCTTTCAAACAAAGGCGGACATAAGGCATATGGTCCTTTTCCATCTGTTCATAAATTTTTTTAGTCACTACATCGCGGGGCTGCAGTTCATCTGTGAATCTGTTGCCATGTTTGTCCAGCAGCACAGCTCCTTCCCCTCTGACCGATTCGGAAATGAGAAAGGATCTTCCGCTGTGTTCAGTGTAAAGAGATGTCGGATGGATTTGGATATAGCTTATATCCTTCAGTTTTATACTGTGTTTTAACGCTATGGCAAGTGCGTCTCCGGTAAGGTGCGGATAATTGGTTGATTTGGATAAAGACCGCCTATTCCGCCGCTTGCGAATACAGTAAGTCAGCATAATAATTCTCTGTCCTGCCGTCTTTGTCTCTTGCAACGGCACCGAAGCAGTGATTGTCTGCAGCTAAAATATCTATTACAGTCATATTTTCCAATATTGTTACATTGGCAAGTTTTTGAACGGCCTTCAGCAGTTTGCCGTTAATTTCCCTTCCTGTGCAATCCTTGCAGTGCAGTATCCTTGCTTTGGAGTGTGCTCCTTCCTTTGTATAGGAAAAGCCGGAATTTTCACGGTCGAATTCCACCCCTATATTCAAAAGATCCTGTATTATTTCCCGGGACTGGAGTATCATCACTGCTACAGCATTTCTGTCGTTCTCATAATGTCCTGCACGGAGAGTGTCTTCCATAAAACTTTCAAAATCATCATCGCCGCGCTGCACGCAAATACCTCCCTGTGCAAGGAAGGAATCACTCTGGTCCAATGTTGATTTTGTCAGTATTAAAATATTTTTTTCTTTTCCAAGGTTCAGGGCTGTAAATAACCCCGAAACTCCGGTCCCGATTATGATAACGTCATAGTTTTTCATTTTTTATTCGCCTGCGGCCAGTAAGAGCATTTTTTCCAGGGGAGCCAGCCCTTTTTCAATCAGTATCCTGTCAACTTTCACTTCATGTCCGGAACCAGGGTTTTCCAGTGCGTCAAGGATTTTTTCCAGCGTGTTCATTTTCATATCTGGGCATATCTGGCACTTGGATGTTATATATAAATTTTTATTGCACTTTGCTGTTTTTCTTTTTATTTCATGCAATACGCCGGATTCAGTGCACACAATAAAGTCTTTCGAATCGCTTTTCTCAATGTAATTTATTATGCCGCTGGTGCTGCCTACATAATCTGAAATATCCAGTACTTCCTTCCTGCATTCAGGATGTGCTGCCGTTATGGCTCCAGGATGCAGCAGCTTGATGCCTGCTATGTCAGAAGCTCTTATCTTTGCGTGGACATGGCAATACCCGTCATTAAAAATGAATTTTTATCAGGTATCATTTTTGAAATGTATCTGCCCAGGTTTTCGTCAGGTATAAAGTAAATATATTTATTGGACAATGTTTTGATTACCTTCACTGCATTTGAAGATGTGACGCATACATCGGAATGTGCTTTGATTTCAGCTGTTGAATTGATATAGCAGACAACAGCCAGGTCATTATATTCTTTACGTTTTTTTTCTATTTCGGCAGTACTTGCCATATGCGCCATCGGGCAGTCTGCATTCAGATCAGGCATAAGTACAATCTTATCCGGGTTTATTATCTTAGCGCTTTCACCCATAAAACGGACACCGCAGAAAACAATGATCTGTTCTTTTAATTCTGATGCCACTTTGCTCAAGTAATACGAATCCCCCAGGTAATCAGCTATTTCCTGTATTTCATCAGGTACATAATAATGTGCAAGTATCACAGCATTTTTTTTCATGTTTCAGCTGTATGATTTTATCCCTGATATCTGTATCTGCCATTTGTTTCCGCCTTCGTTCGATGTTGAATATTTGCAGGGTAACATAACACGTGACAAGACAGCTGTCAATGCTGTTAAATAAGAAAAAAGGGCAGCCGGTATTGCTTTGGCTAGGTGTTACTTTTAATTTACTGTCATGATATTTCCAATCAGTCTGTTGTTAATACGCAGATTATCCAATATTATTTTCCTTTCCATTTCTCTTTTGCAAATTTACAAAATACGAGAAATTCATGAAAACAGAGCGGCACAGTTGACAGCGCCAAAAGAGAAAACAACTCCTCAGTACTTAATTTCATGACTCCGAATACTACAGTCAGATAATGTATTTCCGTAACAGCAGCCTGCAATGCTAATCCGGTAAAAAATGCAATTATCATCATCCTATTTTCCCAAAAATTAAATTTGAACAGTGATTTGCTAAGATTACGCATTCCGATAGCATGGAAAAGCTGGCAAACCGCCATCGTAGTAAAAGCATAGGTCTGAGACCTAATGTAGATTATTGGATCTGATAGTGCAGATCTGATCGATTCAATGCTTACAGCTGTCCCCGCCTTACAGAGGTAAAAAACAGGAGCTGCAATAAAGGCTGCCAACGCTGCGGCTCCTATCGCTGTGCTTAAAAAAATAATCCAAGCCAAAGCTCCGTCCGCGAACAATCCCTTTCCGGGATCTCGGGGGTATTTCTTCATTAAATCCCTATCTCCCGGATCTACTCCCAGTGCAAGGGCAGGCATAGAGTCAGTAATAGATTTATCCAAAGAATATGTATAGCCTTTAACGGTGACGCTAATCCAATAGTTATGGCGAAAAACATTGTTATGATTTCTGCAAGATTGGATGACAGCAGGTAAAGAACTGTTTTTGTTATATTTCCGTATATTTTTCTTCCTTCTTCAATGGCCTTTTCTATAGTAGCAAAATTATCATCCGTCAGAATAATATCGGCAGCTCCCCTGGCCACATCAGTTCCGCTGATACCCATTGCTATACCGATATCAGCAGCCTTGAGAGACGGCGCATCATTTACTCCGTCCCCTGTCATGGAGACTATGTGGCCGTGAGATTTAAATGCATTGACGATCATAACCTTGTGTTCCGGAGATACCCTGGCAAATACGCGAAGATCCAAAATAGCTTTATTCAAATCATCCTGAGACATCTTATTCAGAGTATCGCCTGTGATACATTGCGCCTCGGCGTCGCTTATCTGCAGTTCCTTAGCAATGGCAAACGCTGTATCCTTATGGTCTCCCGTGATCATGACCGTTCTGATGCCGGCGTTTTTTAATATTTGGACAGATGCTCTTGCTTCTGGTCTTGGAGGATCAGCGAGGCCTGCGAGCCCGACAAAAATCAGATCTTTTTCGCTGGCGGAATCATCATCGTTTTTACAGGCCAACGCAAGGACCCTAAGTGCATTTGCTGCCAGAGTACCTGCCGCATCCTTGATTTTTTCTTTGTCCTCTGAAGTTATCGTCCTTATTTTGTTTTGCTCAATGATTTCGGTACAATTATCAATTATCCTGTCAACAGCGCCTTTTGTATAACTGGTTATTTTGCCGTCCTGATTTTTATGAACTGTAGTCATCATCTTACGTTTTGAATCAAAGGGACGTTCATTGATCCTTGGGCTTATGTGCTCCAGGGTGCTTTTATACACACGAAATTTAATTCCAAAATCCAAAAAAGCAAGTTCAGTAGGGTCACCAAACCTGATATTGGCAGGTCCATCTATTTGAGCATCTGTACATAGGATAAAGCCGTCTGTGAAAAGTTTATTTGGGGCGTAAAAATCATCTGATACGTCGAAAAGAGTATGCTCCATGTAGATTTTTGTCACTGTCATTTTATTTTGAGTCAGTGTCCCGGTTTTGTCTGAACAGACGACAGTGACGGCCCCAAGCGTTTCTACAGCTGGCAGTTTTCTTACTATGGCGTTTAACCTGACCATTTTTTGTACACCTAATGCCAGCACGATCGTGACAACAGCAGGCAATCCCTCAGGAATCGCTGCTACAGCCAGGGATATTGCCGTTATAAGCATCTCCATTATGTCTCTGCCCTGTAAAACTGCAATTATGAAAAGAAATAAGCAAAGTACTACTGCCAATATGCCAAGTACTTTGCCAAGATCGCCAAGCTTTTTCTGCAGAGGTGTCATTTCTTCAGAAGTTTCATTTATCATTTCAGCTATTCTGCCTATTTCGGTTTTCATGCCGGGTACTGACGACGATGCCTTCTCCCCTGCCATAAATGACATGGGTCGACAAGTGAGCCATATTGACCCTGTCTCCCACAGCAGTATCAGTTACAGCTATAAAATCAGCATCCTTCTGAATAGGAACAGATTCACCCGTCAATGAAGATTCCTCTATCTGAAGATTGATGCAGGGAAATAAGTCTCAGGTCTGCCGGCACGATGCGTCCCGCCTCAAGCAGGACGATATCCCCTTCTACAAGCTCTGCTGCAGGTATTTCCATAGTAACGCCGCTTCTGCGTACCAGAGCGTACGGACTGGAAAGTTTTTTTAGGGCTTCGAGGGATTTTTCAGCTTTAATTTCCTGTGCCGCGCCTATGAGGGCATTGAATATAATAATTGTAAGTATAATTGCTCCGTCATTGTATTCATGCAGGAATAAAGAGATAACCGCGGCTGCAAAAAGGATGTAAATCATTGGGTCCATGAGCTGTGAAACGAATATCTGCAATTTGTTTTTTTGCTTTTTTTTCTTCAATTGCATTAGGACCGTTTTTTAACAGACGCACACGCGCCTCAGCTGCGCTCAACCCATTATGCTGATCGGAGCCAAGCATTTCGATGATGTCAATGTATGATCGCTTTTCAAACATGATCTCACTCTCCTTGCTGCTAAGGCATTATATTTGCATTCTTTTGTGAGGCAATGAATCAATATCCTATAAAGCTGAACATACAGGGGCAGACATTCCGGGATTCTTTTGCTGATTTCACAGCATAGCAAGTCTTATATTATGAAATTATAAAATCAGTTTTTCGGTTATTCCATTTAATATTGTAAATTTATATTGCAATAATAAAAATATTTTAAGATTTTATATGCATTGATTCCGCTGTGTAAAAATCTGTCAGTAAATACTTAAAATATCTTTACATAATATTAAAGTATAAATAAAAATACTGCCCGGATATAAATCTGGGCATATATGAAAGGATATCTGAAATTATAGTGCTATAAAGTTGCAGGTTATTTGAATCAGGCTGTTTTCAGCTTAGATGATTATATCCCTTATGCATTCTGTGCTTATCTTTACAACTGAATCCATTTCCTCCCTTGTTATCGTTAACGGAGGGTTGAAATACAGAACATCCCCGAGAGGCCTTAGCAGTACTCCCTTACTGAGGGCTCTTTTATAAACATGATAACCGATCCTCAATTTTGGATCAAAAGCAAGTTTAGTTTCGCGTTCTTCTACCAGTTCTACTGCGTTAATAAGACCTATAGATCTGATTTCACCTACATTTTTATGGTTTTTCAGGCTTTCGGAAATCAATTGCGTGAAGTATCCGGCGTTTTCAGTTGCTTTTTCCAGAATTTGTTCCTCTTGCATAACTGAGAGCACCTCGTTGGCCGCTGAACATGCGAGGGGATTTCCACTGTAGGTATGGCTGTGCATGAAAGCCTTGCCCTCGTTGTAATCTGCATAAAATGCATCATAAATCTCCTGGGTGGTCACAGCGAGTGCCATTGGCAGATAACCTCCGGTAAGCCCCTTGGACAGACAGATAATATCCGGGGATATTCCCGCATGTTCGCATGCAAACATCTTACCTGTCCTGCCAAAGCCTGTAGCAATTTCATCGGCAATCAGATGAACATTATATCTGCTGCATGCCTGGCGGATCTTCTTTAAATACTTCGGAGGGTAGATACGCATTCCTCCAGCACATTGTACAAGCGGCTCGACTACAAACGCGCATATCTCATCGGCGTAGAGCTTAAAACACTTTTCCGCTTCTTTAAAACATTCCGCGTCACAATTATCGCGTTTTTGGCCGTACCTGCAGCGATAGCAGTCAGGCCCGCTGACACGGACAATGTCAAGCAGAATTGGCTTGTATATTTGTGAATAAAGATCTACTCCGCCAATAGACAGAGCGCCAATAGTCTCTCCGTGATATGCATCGCTTAAAGCCATAAATCGCTTTTTCTTCGGGTGCCCAGTCTGGTAATGGTACTTGAAAACTCATTTTTCATCGCAGCTTCAATAGCTGAGGATCCATTATCCGTGAAAAAGAACTTGCTTAATCCCTTGGGAAGAACCTGCGATAGACGGTCACATAGATTAATAGCCGGTATGTGAGAGAAATTAGCGAATATTACGTGTTCTGCCTTATCCAGCTGGTCCTTGACCGCATTGCTGATGCGCTTGTTGCAGTGTCCCAGGAGGTTGCACCACCATGAGCTGACGAGATCTGCGTAACGATTGCCGTAAATGTCATAAAGATATAATCCTTTGGCATGGTCGATAATGATCGGAGGCAGTTCTTCGTAATCCTTCATCTGCGAACAGGGATGCCAGATGTGCTCCAAATCTTTCTGTTCCATATTCATAATTTAAAGCTCCTTATAAAGCCTGCAAAGATCAGGCGTATCCATGTCTAAAGATGCGGCTCCGGCAGACACACATGCAACAACAGATATTTTAGTGATCAGTTCGATGGAGTTTTTGTTATCCCGATGTAAAAAGTTATTTGCGTCATAGTTATTGAGGATAATTCCTCTCACAGCGATACCCTGACTTTCAGCATAATGTACAGTAAGCGCTGTGCCGTTGATAGAACCGAGCCCTGACTCTGCTACAATAATTACATCCAGGTTAAGTAATCTGATTATATCCGTCTGCATAATAACAATGCCATCCAATCTCAAAGGGCATATTATTCCTCCGCAGCCTTCAACGGTTATATACTCATACCTGCATATGAATTTTTCAAAATCATTGAAAATTACATTAGGTTCTATTGGTCGGCCTTCAATCTGTGCAGCCAGATGAGGAGAAACTTCGGTTTTAAATATATAGGAGGCTAATTTTTGTGGAGTGATCTGTAATCCTGCAGTATCGGCAACATGTTTGCAATCTCCAGGCACAAGTTCGCCGTCTACAAATTCTGCACCGCTAAGCGCAGGCTTATAGTATCCCGCATTGATTCCGCCACTGCGGAATTTTTTTACAATAAGGCCGGTAACATAAGTCTTCCCGATATCGGTTCCGGTGCCTGTTACAAAAAGTCCTTTGCTCATATTTTTTTTACCTCGAATCCCAGTTCTTTCAGCATTGTTAAATCGTCATTGATGCTGATGCCCGAAGTTGTCAGCATGTCGCCTGATATTGCAGCATTGGCCCCTGATTGAAACGCAGCCCGTCCCTTGTCGATCAGCATACTGCGCCCGCCGGCCATGCGGATAGCGGCATCAGGCAGAATAAAACGGTATACGGCTATAATACGCAGTAGCTCGTCATAGGTAAGTTTGGGTATTTTTTCAAGAGGCGTGCCTTTAATAGGGTTTAGGATGTTGACGGGAACCGATTTAACGCCCAATGAACGTATGTCCATTGCCATGTCAACACGGTCCTCCATTGTTTCACCAAGCCCCATAATACCTCCGCTGCAGACTTCCAGGCCTGCCGCCATTGCATTTTTAATAGTTCTTACTTTGTCGTCATAAGTATGCGTGGTACAGACACATGGAAAGTAACGGCGCGATGTTTCAAGGTTATTATGGTATCTGGTCACACCCGCTGCTTTTAACTTCTGAAATTGTTCAAAAGACAGAAGTCCGTTGGATGCACAGATCTGGATCTTGGTACGTTCGCGCAGCAAGCAATAGCTTTTGCATATTGTATCAATTTCAGAGTCAGACAGCCTGGAGCCTGAAGTAACAACTGAAAATCTAAGAATTCCCTTCATTTCATTATAAGATGCCTCTTTTAACAAACATTCACCGGACAGCAGAGGATATTCTTCTATTTCAGTGCAGTAATGCGCTGATTGTGCGCAATATCTGCAGTTTTCTGTACATCTGCCGCTCTTCCCGTTTATTATCGTGCAAATATCAAAGGCTTTGCCGCAAAAATGCTCCCTTATTTCGTTGGCCGCTGCGCACAATTCATCAAGCCGGACGCTGCAAAGTATCATGGCTTCTTTTGAAGTCGCTTGTTTTCCATTAATAATGGAATTTTTCAGCTGTTGGATAAAATCCATTTCCTCAAGTCCTTATCTATTTTTTATTTAAAGATTGGAATCAGGCGTTTGCCTAAATGCGCGCTTAAATAGCATATTGCGAGATCACCGGGAAGAGGCAGCAGAAAGCAGTATAAAATAATTGAATAAAATCCAATCGGTTGATTTATATAAAATTTAGCAATGCCGTAGTAGTAGATCATGCCTATTGAATAGACGATCATCAGCCCGATAAAATTTGCAGCCAGAAGTTTTCTTAATGATGGAAGTGCGGATGTTGCTGCAATAGCGCCTGTAGCATATGTTCCGGCACAAAAGCCCAGAAGGTAGCCGAAGGTTGGCTGAATAATATAACTGATGCCTCCTCCGTTTGTAAACACGGGAATACCGACAAGACCAATGACGATATAAACTGCTACTGAGAGAGCTCCCCATCTTGGACCAAGAAGCAGACCGGCCAATGTTGTAAATAAAAATTGCAGGGTGAAAGGAACCACCGGAACCGGAATTTTAATAAAAGCCCCAATTGCAATCAAAGCCGAAAATAGTCCGCATATTATGAGCCTTGTCGTACGTTGTCTCAATTTTGTGACCGACATATGCTGTATGCCTCCAAAACTGTTTCGAACAACAGTATTTTATTTGCGCCAGCTCATTATATTATTTTGTTAATATATGTCAACCATTAATATATATATGGTTGACATATATTTTTATGATTTGCTCAGGTTGTGAAATATCGTAACTAAGAGCAGGATAAAAGCCAATGCATAAAAAAGCCCGGAATATCCGGGCGAAAATCAATCAGAAATTAAAACTTCCAGCAGTCATTTATTTATACTTTGCCTGCGCATCATACCTGTCCTGTTATCAGGCAGATAATCGAATCTATACTTGCAATACAATAAATCTGCAGGGCGGTTGGCTATCAGGCAAACAAAACTGTCGTCAAAAGTATTTTCTTCAAGGTATCGGTCAATATTTTTCATGATCTTATCTCCCAAGCCCTGCCTCTGGAAATTTTTATCGACCATTATATCGCTGACAATAAAGGTAATTCCCCTGTCTCCCGCTACTCTTCCGAACCCTATAAGCTTTTTCCCGTCGTAAACCGATACCGTGAAAAGAGAATTTTCAAGTGCTGTGCGGCTTCTTTGAATATCCTTGTCCCCCATACCCGAACGGATCCTCAGGTCCACATAATCTTCCGCAGAAGGTTTTTCAAATGATATATTCATTTTTATACTCCCGTATATTAAATTGCAATCCGTTTGCATCGCCTGAAACAGATACAGCTATGTTTATTTCTCAAGCAAGCTGGTAAGTGTTGCTATATCATTGGCAAAAGCCAGCTTTTCCAGATTCATGAATATTTTTTTTTCGTCCCAGTCCCACCATTGTAGTTTTAAAAGCAATTCAATCGTTCCATCGTCAAAGCGCTTTTTGATCATATTAGCCGGGTTGCCGCCGACAATTGAATATGGTTCTACATTTTTTACAACAGTTGAGTTGGCAGCTATTATCGCGCCGTCACCAATTTTTACGCCTGGCATAATCGTCACATATTGGCCTATCCATACGTCGTTGCCGATCACCGTGTCACCGCGCAATGGCAGCTGTTCAATTTTCGGGGCCGCTTTTTCCCAGCCGCCGCAAAAATATTGAACGGGTATGCAGTAAAACCATTCATGCAGTGGTTGGCACCATTCATGATGAATTTGATCCCTTCTGCAATTGCACAGAATTTCCCGATTATAAGTTTGTCACCTAAAAATTCATAATGATGCTCGATATTGTCATAAAAATTTTCAGGTGACTTTTTGTTATCGCTGTAATATGTATAATCCCCGATTTCAACATTTTTTCTTTTCGGCAGATTGCTGATATAGCACACTGTCTTTATATTTTCATTTGGGTATAGCTTATTTTTATCAGCTCCCGGCATGATGACACATCCTTAATTTTCTCCTTTTACACACGCAAGAATAAGTAAAACACCTATTTGCTTCTTCATTATATGCAATAGAGGTGTTTTTTGCAATAGCAAAGTGTAACGAAACGCAATGAAAAGTGTAACACCTCCCCCTGGGCTACCGGGTGAAATAACCGGGTTACGTTATTTCTGCTGCATTAAAGAATGTTTAAATCTCCAGCTTTCCCTGTCAAAGATTATTAGGTGGCTATGATGAACTAGCCTGTCAATCAGTGATGTCGTGAGCTGGTCATCATAGAATATCCCGTTCCACCGGCTAAATTCAAGGTTTGTTGTAATGATAATGCTTCGTTTTTCATAACAGTCAGCTATAACCTGAAATAGAAGCTGCGAACCTTCTGCGTCAAACGGGATGTATCCCCACTCATCGCATATGAGAAGATCCAGTTTTTCAAGCTTCTTAAGGTACTGCAACAGCTTCCCATCCGCCTTTGCCGTAACAATCTCATTTACAAGAGTGGCGGTTTATAAAACGCGACTTTCTTACCCTGCATACACGCTTCAACACCTATTGCTGTAGCCATGTGAGACTTACCTGTACCGTTTCTGCCGTATAGAATAAGGTTTTCTGTACGGTTAAGAAAATCTGCCTTAATTAACAGTTCACGGTCTATTGCTGCAGGAAGCTCTATGTCCTCAAAGTGGTAATTCTCAAAGGTTTTAATGTTGCCGAAGCCGGCTTTTTTAAGGTTCAGGTCCCTTCTTTTTAGTTCCCTGTATTCAACCTCGGCTGACAATACTTTTAACATATATTCCTGATGCGAATCACCAGTAAACGCAAGTGTGTTCTTTACAAAGTTCGCTCCCAGTTTGAGTAAGCGGCATGAGATTGCTATTTCTTCTTTACCCTGGTTACTCATATCCCAACCTCTGCTTTTATAAGCGCATCGTATTTCCCCATGTCGGGAAGCATTGCCGGTGTTATAAGTGTTCCTGAGGTGCTGCCATGTATTTCCATGGGCCTTGGTGCATTGTCATATGCAAGTGCTGTCCTGCATGCTGCAGTTACGCTTTGCGTGTCCTTCCTGCCGCTTGTAAGTGCAGTCTTGAGTGCGTCCGCTGCGTGCGCAATATCATTCTTTTCAAGTATCGAATGCAGCAGAAGCAATGCATTGCGTTTTTCTTTGCTGTCCAGCTCTTCAAGATAATCCTTCCATATTTCTGGCAGCTGGCTGTAAAATGCTGTATATTTCAGCGCAGCCGGACGTTTAGATATCAGGTCTATATAAGGCAGCCATTCCATGGATTCCTGTCCATGTCCATACAACCTGTTGTGAGATGCTATCTTTTTATATTCTTTATCCATTACTGTTACGGAATCACTTGTCACTTCAATGTACACTTGGGTCAATGCGTGCCTCGGAGATGATGAGTATCTGTTTGTTTCAAACATGACTTTGCCGTATTTATCGGTTTTCACTGTCTCAAATCTCAAAACGTTGTAAGGAATGGGATTGAGACGCAGCATCGCTTTTCTGTCGCTGGCAAAAAGCTCTTTTATGGGTATTTCCTTAATATAGTGTTTCCTGGACATATCCTTTTCTGAAGCACTGAAAAGCTGTCTGTTGAATTCCGCGAAGTCTGTTATATGCGGTACAGGAACAAACATGTTTCTTCTTTCATAGCCTACTTTGTTCTCAACATTTCCTTTTTCATTTCCGGATGAAGGATTGCAAAATACAGAGTCCATACCGTAATGTTCCATAAAACGCTTGAATCCCTCTGTCTGTTTTCGGTCGTGACCTTTCCCCAATGATGCTACTGCCGGTGAAAGATTGTCGAATAAGATCCTGTAAGGAACCTGGCCCATATACTCTATTATGTTCTTTATTCCCTGCAGCAGGCATTCTTGGTTTTCTCCTTTGAATATCTGGCAGTACGCCGCGTTGCTCTGTGGAAATGACAATGTAAGTTTGTATCCGGCACTCTGCCTGTCGCATTCATCATAGTATGCAAATTCGCAGAAATCAGCCTGTGCTTCTCCTGCCGGATGTTCCAGCGGCAGATAACCCTCGGATCTGTTTGAGTAAAGCTCTTTCTTCTTTTCGTTTACATAATATTGTACTGTCCTAAGTCTTACTCCAATATCTTCCGGATATTCCGAAACCAGGCGGTCATATACTCGTTTTGCCGTATGCCTCTGTTTGCGCGGAGCTTTCATGTCATCCTTGAGCCATTGGTCTATTACTGGCTTAAGTGGGTCAAGCCTGGAAGGCTTTTTGTCTGTCCTGTAGATAGGCAGGTTGAAATCTTCCATGTCCAGATATTTGGAGACAGTTTCATAGTGATAGCCGGTCCTCTTCATGATTTCACGAATACTGCATCCTTCTTTTTCGTACATTCTCCTGATATACTTAATATCGTCCATTGTGAGCATCCTTTCTTTCCTCCTCAGGTCGTCAGATAACCAGAGGATATAGGTTTGATGGGGGGTTCGCAATGGACTATTTTGTCTATGCCTACTGTTACACTTTTTGATTGCGTTTCGTTGCACTTCTATTATGCATTAAACAAATAGAGGCAAACAAGCAATCGTCTCAAAAGTCTTGTCTGCGTAAACATGCCCAGATGACATTGCCTCAATCCCAATGACGTGTCTATTAAGACAACAACTTGGATTCAAACAAAAAAACATCTCCAACCATGGAAAGTTAAAATATGGCATGAGATCATGGCTTCAATCGCCTTGTACTTTTTCGATATAAGCTTCGGAAGCCTATATTTTGATATTAGTGTCGGACGGGCAGTATGTATTTATAGATAAAAAGGAAAATGTTATGAGAGATGCTTAGACAAATGATCAACATCCTTAGTAAATCTACTGCTTTATTGAAAAAAAGAAAATTAATCTCAAAGTTTCAAAAAACGTTAACACCGAGAAATTTGTACTTGTTTGATTCACCTCCTGCGGATGAGGCGTACTTGATAAATCGTAATTTAATTTAACAACCCGCTGGATATTTTCCATGGATTTCCTTTTTGTAACTTTTATGAATCCAATTATTGAGGAAAAGATGATTTTATATTATAGTAAGGAAGTGAAATCATACTTGGAGATGCAGTAATTAATCAAAAAAGATTTGACAAAATCCATAAAATCAACTATTTGATTACTGAAATGGAAGAACTGTATAATCTGGCACCTTTAAAGCTATAGCATTTCTACTGTCTTGTATATTATCTACCACACAGGCAAAATATGTTTGTTCAGCGATATTTATAAGAAATCGGGAATCAGTGAACAGTCGGTAACTCGGATATCCGATGTTTTGAAGCTGGCGGCATTCTATCCTTGGAATGCCATACAGGCAGAACCAGAACAATAAAATTGTCATAACAGAAAAGGCAAGGAGTATTTGAATATCGCTGTGGAGTGGAAGGAGGGTGCCAATGAAAATTATTACCATCAGTCGTGAATTTGGCTCCGGAGGGCGTGAACTTGGAACGTGTCTTTCTGATATTATGAACATTGACTATTACGACAGAGAAATTATCACTGCTGTTGCTAAAAAAAGTGAGTTTGATGAGAATTATGTAGAGCACAGGCTGAACGATCAAGGTTTGCAAAATTTCCCTATTACTTTTCGAAGCACTATCGGTTCTGCGACATATATGCAATCAAGTAAGATATCTTTTCTGCTTGAGCAGAAAAAAGTGATCGAGGAAATTGCCGCATCAGGCAAGGATTGCGTCATTGTAGGCAGAAATGCCGATGTGATCTTAAGGAAATATAATCCATTCAATATTTTTGTCTGCGCCACCGTGGAGGCAAAGGTAAAACGTTGTATTGAGCGCGCTTCAGAAAATGAGCAACTTACAGAAAAAGATTTCATTAAAAAGATGAAGGAGATTGATAAGATTCGCTCCCAGACAAGGGACATCCTCTCAGGCATCGCCTGGGGACGGCGTGATGCGTACCATTTAACAATCAATACAAGCGATTGGGCTATTAAAGATTTGGCACCGGCTGTTGCAGATTTTGCTAACGGTTGGTTGGGAAAAGATCATGACGATACAGCTTTCAGATCGTTTTACATATGGTAGACTGATAAAATTTACACTTCCATCCATTGCAATGATGATTTTTACATCCATTTACAGCGTAGTGGACGGTTTTTTCGTTTCAAATTTTGCAGGTAAAATAGCATTTTCCGCAATCAATCTGATCATGCCATTTTTAATGATCGTGGCAACCGTTGGCTTCATGTTTGGAACCGGGGGAACCGCCATTGTTGCCAGCACATTGGGTACCGGTGACAAGAAAAAGGCCAACAGATATTTTTCATTGTTTGTATATGCGGCTTTTGTTCTTGGTGTCCTGTTCGCTATATTGGGATTTGCATTTATTCGCCCAATTGCCACACTTCTCGGCGTAAAAGACGAACTTCTCGGGGATTGTATTGTTTACGGACGGATCATTCTTATGACATTACCGTTTTTTATATTACAGCTTTTGTTTCAGAGTTTTTTTGTGGCCGCTGAAAAACCCAGACTCGGTCTTTTAGTGACGGGTGCAGCCGGTGTGACCAATATGATTTTAGATGCAATTTTGGTAATTCTTCTGCCGCTGGAATATAAGTTGGCAGGTGCAGCTGTCGCAACAGCTTTCAGTCAGCTTATAGGCGGTGTTACCCCTCTTGTTTATTTTTTCCCGAAGAAATAGCAGTATTCTTCGTATTGGCAAAACTTGCTTTGATGGCAAAGCGCTTCTCAAAGCCTGTACCAATGGTTCTTCCGAATTTATGAGCAATGTTTCCATGAGTATCGTGGGAATGCTTTATAACATGCAGCTTCTGAAGTTCGCCGGAGAAAACGGCGTAGCAGCCTTTGGTGTCATGATGTATGTCAGCATGATTTTTTCAGCTACCTTTATAGGCTACTCTATCGGAGCTGCTCCTATAATTGCTTATCACAATGGCGCAAAAAAATCACGACGAATTAAGGGGCCTTTTGAAAAAAAGTTTCCATCTGCTTGGTGTAAGTGGAATTGTTATGGTAACTGCTGCACAGCTGTTTGCTTTCCCGTTGGCACAAATATTTGTTGGCTATGACAAAGAACTGGCACACCTAACTGTTTCAGGGTTTCGTATTTTTGCTCTTGCATTTCCATTCATGGGTTTTTCTATTTTTGTTTCAAGCTTTTTACTGCTCTGAACGACGGACTAACCTCTGCCTTGATCTCTTTTTTACGTACGTTGGTATTTCAAGTCAGCGCGGTTTTGCTTTTCCCAATAGTTTGGGGAATTAATGGCATTTGGATTTCCATTGTTGCAGCGGAAGTGACGGCAGTTGTGTTTACACTAATATTCCTTACCGCAAAGCAAAAAAAATATCATTATTAAGTAAAAGGTGTGTAAGTATAAATTTTAAGCTATTGCCTGTCAGTCAAGAATATTGGCAAATTACAAAAAGTATATGCAAGAGGCTTTTTCCAAAAAGGAGCAGCAGCGGAGTTTTATGATTTTGATGCATGGATACTGCGGTATTTCAATACGCCAATGAACCCACCCTGAGAGCTGTTGGATTTCTTATGCATAACGTTGTTTTTTCTCCGAAAAACATGTCCTATCCAACTGTATGAACGGTATCATAAAATAATTGTGCCAACAAAGGGCAATCGTCAGGTTTATATTCTCTGATTATCAAAGTACCAGCCTCATGATCCGAAATCTCCCTTAACTTTAATAGCCATAATTTCCATCAATGAATATGACCTTAATTCGTTCCTTCTCAAATTGACCGGTTATCAGTACGAAATCATTGCAAATCCGCTGCGAATGATGACAATCAATACACCGGCCCAATGTTGTACACGGTGTTTCTTTTCCAAGTCGTTTTGCATCCAGCGGTGCGGCAATCTGGCGAGTACGCAGAATAGCGTCATCTACAAATTTTACAATCTTATTCGTTCCTACAACAGCAATCACCTGTTTTGGTCCATAAATAATCGGCGCAACACGACTGCCGTTTCCATCAATATTAAACAGTTTGCCGTCTGCGGTCACGGCATTGATTCCCGTTAGAAACGTGTCCGCATGGAAGTTTCGGAGGTAAATTTCCCGTTTTTCCTCGTGGCTCAAGCCTTCCTGGTGCTTATCCAGAAAATTGTAATGATGATTCCTGACATACTCATACACGCCGGTCTGCTCCAGCGTGACGGAATCACCGCAGCCCACGGTCTGCCCTTCGGGCATAAATTTTCGAATCAGCTCATGTAACTGAAAGATGGATTCCACATAGTATCCGCCCATGTGATTTTTGCCTAAATTGTCTATTGTCTCTTTGATGGTATCCTGCATATTTCTCTCCCAAGCGCTTATCAACATACTAATATCCCGACCTGTTCCCACGGATACGCCAAAGCCTCATAAAATATCTATCCTGTTCTCTAACCAAGCCCCAAAATGCCAAAACATCTATTCTGTCCTGTCGTGAAAGCCTGTTATCAAAACTGTTCTCTCTCCGACCCGATAGACTGATTCACATTCACAAACAAAATATATATCAAGAGTACAGTTTGAAAATCGCAAAACCACAGAAACGGCTTATTTACTGGGCTTTTTGTACATTCATTCTTTTCCCTTGACATCAATACTACCGTCTCAACGTGTCCGGTCTGCGGGAACATGTCAAATGGTTGGGCAGTTATAAGCTTGTAATTATAAGCTGAAAATAATTTAATATCACGCGCCAGCGTCGCAGGGTTGCATGAAACATAGACGATCCTTTCAGGAGCGATTTTAATTATTGACCCTATTACCTCCTGTGAACAACCGCTGCGCGGAGGATCAAGAACAACGACGTCAAATTTCTTGCCTGAAAGGTCGTTTGCAACTTTCTCCGCTGTGCCGGTATATCCTTTGATGTTATTAAAACCGTTTATTTCAGCATTTTCCTCCATATATTTTGCCGCAGGCTCCCAGCTTTCCACTGCAGCAACATTTTTGGCTCCTGCCGCCAGAAAAGCAGTCATGCTTCCTATGCCTGAATAAAGTTCCAGGATGTTATTGGGAGAATTCTCAAGAGCCAGCTTTGATGCATAATTGTAAAGGTTCAGCGCCTGCTCCGAGTTTACCTGAAAAAAGGAAGAAATTTCAAATGCAAATTTATAAGGGGCAAGTGATTCATGCATCACAGATGCGCCGTGTAATGTCGTGAATTTATCACCCCATATAAATTACCTGCGGATATATTTTTGTTGTAAATAAACCCGTTTATTGATGCCTTATTTTTTTTCTGCTATTGAAATTAGTTTTTTTATTTCAGTGTCATTGAGTTTTCTGCTGCCTACTATTCCGCAGAGCGATTCCTCAAGAAATTTAGACGAACGAAATACAATATGTCTTATAATATCAATAACATTGTTTTTATGCTGTATCCGGCAAAATTATTTTCCTAATGTCACCTATTACAGAAAGAATATTTTTCTCTATTCCAGGCAGAAGGACCGGGCACCTTTCAAACTCTACGATATCGTGACTTCGAGGTTTATAAAATCCGGCCATGAATTTTTCACCAGCGGTTCTCTGCACAGGCAGAGACGCCTTGTTCCTGTATCCCCATTCAGAAGGAGATTTAACACAGCCGGCAACATCGGGGTTTTCCGCTCCGCCGATTCGTCTAAGTGCATCTGCTACGGTCTGTGTTTTCAGGGCCAGCTGACTGCCGTACGCAATGTGCTGAAGCTGGCAGCCGCCGCAGCGGCCGAACGATGGGCAGGCCGGCGGTATTCTCATTGGCGAAGCATTATATCTTTCAATGACTTTAAGCATACCGTAACTCTTTTTCAAACTTACTATGCGGCACATTATTTCTTCGCCCGGCAGTGCGTCAGGCACGAAGAATACAAAACCGTCTCCTGCGTTTCTGACGATCCCTTCTCCTTCATTGTTTATCCCTGTTACAGTAAATTTGTGCAGTTCGCCCTGTTTCATATTTCCTCCGTCTGCGTTCAAAAATCATAGAAAACGACAGTTTCCCATTTTTTATTCGCTATATGATAGCATAATGCCTGCAGCTATAAGTTTTGTGGAGTAAAATATTGCTTGAAATTCAATTATTCTCTCTCATTCAGCGCTGCAGATACTTTTTTATTAAAAAACGATTATGTATACGGACGGTGGTTTAGGATGGCTGATAATTCCGGAATACGGGCACAGGGGCCGGTCAGGCTTTATTACCTTGATAATTGAGAGTTTTGATGGTATTTCTTGTCGTAGCTCTGCATGCAGCCCTTATATATATGAGTTATGCCCCTGATTGGTGGTATGTAAGAGATCCTGGCGGTAACACTGTTTGGCTTACAGTTTTTCAATCCTTTGCAGAGTCTTCCCAATGACCGTGCTGTTTTTCCTGTCCGGTTATTTTGCGCCGCCGTCACGTATTCGCCGTGACAGGAAATCATTTATCAAAAACAAAGTTCTTCATATATTCATACCATGGCTGCTTGGTGTGGCTTTTTTCGCCCCGCTTATTGTAGCAAGAAAATGGGTGAATATGGGAAACGTTATGCCTGACTCGTTCGTAGCATTTTACACAAAAATTTTTATGGGACCATATTTTGAACAGGGTCCATATTGGTTTCTGATGCACCTTTTTGTTTTTTTTCCTTTTATTTTCATTCATACCTACGGAAAATATACAGCGGCTCAAAAGCCGGTGCCTTTAAGGCCGTTTTATATTATTTCGGTAATATTGATATGTTCTGCGTTTTCATTTTTTTCCGCAAAATATCTCATGCCGTTTGCGGCATGGGTAAATATACCGCCTGCGTTATCTTTCCATCCGGCAAGGATAGCAGGTTACGTCATGATGTTTGCACTTGGAATAAAAGCATGGAGGGAAGGATGGCTGCAGCCGGGCAACTGGCAGCCTGATATCAAAGTGTGGACTCCGATATGGATTATATCGGAAATAATTTTCAATCTGAGCCGTTTCTATGTCGAGCTGCCAGGACACTCTATAACTTGCCCGGATGCGGCAAAACTGCTGTATGCGGTCTCTTATAATACAGCAAGCATTACTGCCGTATTCTGCCTTATACCAATGGCCGGCAAAATTAAAAACGCAGGGTCCAAAACATGGCGTGCATTGAGTGAATCCTCGTTCGGGCTTTACTGGGTACACCTTGAGCTTCAGCTTCAAATAGCTGCACTCCTGGTCCCGCTGAATATAACTGCTTCACTTAAATTCATAATCGTAACGGCTGCAACCATTATTATCGGTCACTTCCTGGTAATTTACGGCATAAAGAAAATCCCCGGGGCGGATAAGATTTTCTGAGGTTTGCTAAATACGCTAAAATCCAATTTAATCATATAAATACCGCTAATTTATTTACAGTAAAACTATATAATTAGATTGATATTCATAAGACTAAGATAGCCAGGGAGGCATTTTAAATGTCTTTTACAATGAACAAAAGTGACAGGGACCTTTTTTACAGCAGAAACGACCCCAAAGACCGCAGATTAGGTGAGCTTGTGCAGCGCGGAAAGATAGAGGACATAAACAAGTCGGATATCATTATACTTGGCATACCCGAGGACCGTGGAATACTTTCCAACAAAGGAAGGCCGGGTGCATCGAAGGGACCTGATGAAATAAGACGCCGCCTATACCGCCTTACGCCAGGCTTTAATATGGATTTCAACCGCCTGAGGGTTTTGGATATCGGGAACCTGTCGACAAGCAAGCTTGCCGATCTTGAAGAGGTACATATTGCTGCCATGGAAGCTGTAGCGGCTGTCGTATCTGCAGGGGCTATACCTATAGTACTTGGCGGAGGACATGACCTCACTTACCCTGGCGTAGCCGGGCTTGTAGAAGGATCTGGGATAAAAAAAGACGGGCTGGGACTTATTAACGTTGATTCACATCTTGATGTGAGGACGGATGAAAACGGTATCAACAGCGGAACAGCCTTCTACCGTGCTCTGACACAGCTGCCTGACAAAGCTCTGCTCGGAAAGGCCTTTTTGGAATTTGGCATCCAAGAGCAATATAATTCACCGTATTACTATAATTGGGTACGCGAACAGGGAGGCACAGTATTTACATTGAGGGAAGTCTCCGAGCGTGTAATGGAATCATTCCTTCAGGCGCTCAGCATAGTTGGCAGAAATGGCCGTACTGTTGCACTTTCCCTGGATATAGACTCAGTTCGCAGTACAGAAGCGCCAGGCTGTTCTGCAAGCAACCCAAGCGGTCTTAAGGCTCCCGAGCTTGACAAAATAGCATATCTTGCCGGGCGCAGCACACAAATCCGTTATCTTGACATAATGGAAGTATCACCGCCTCTGGACAGCGATCACCGTACTGCCGCTTTAGCCGCATCCTCTATTTTCTGGTTCTTCAGGGGACTCTGTGAAAGATAAAAAATTAAGCACGCAAACAAAGACGCTGCAGTTCAATAGTTTGCAGCGTTTTCTTAATTTAATGGCTACCATGTGAATTGGGAGCAAACTAAAAATTTGATGCAAAAAATTCCGTAGATCTCCATGCGGACATATAATAATTGAAACTCAGTCAAAAATATCTCCTGACAGAATTTCATTTACTGAATCAAACGAAAGATAATGTCCCCCGCATTTCAGCAAATCAGCTGGAAATCCCAGCCAGCTTGTCAGCGGTTTTGTGTAAGCCAGTTCTATTGCCGCATATCCTGGCAGTATTCCCAGAAAACGTTTTTCACTGGTGATTGCCGATGAAAAACACTTGTATTTATCGCCGTCACCGCTATTCCAGAATCGCATCGGGCCGAATGAATTCCACAGGTTTACGATCCCCAGTTCCATAAAGTCGGGAGGTCCATCAAATAGTGATTCATGCGCCAAAATTGAGCCATCGGCATAGATCAGGTTTCCAAGCAAAAAATCCTCAGATGATTCGGTAAATAGATTTGCAACAGCACGGCAGAATACAATATTCTCTTTTGATGCAGGGATCCGGAATCCTATAAAAGCAGGAGACGTGTCAGCTTTTTTATTATAAAAAAATGCCTCCACACCTACAAATTCAGAGTTGAAGCCTTCAAAAAAGCTGTCTATTGCTGCGATATCCGTGAATTTATCGGCAATCAGGCATTTTTCCCACTCGGAATTACAGGCAAACTGAAATTTGACTACACGTTTATTTATCAAAGGCTTAAATTTCATTTTTGGCTTTACCTGCCTTGACGGGAATAAAATGTGTAAATTAATGTTTTAAATAAAAAGGCTGCAGGAATTTGAAACTTTCCAGCAGCCTTTTTATTTACAGTAATTATTATTGTGCAGGCAAACTACTTGTCCATTGCCTCGCACATCATGGCGTAGCCTGCCTCGAAAGCTTTTTCGTTAAGTTCCTCAGTGCCCTTCGGAACTCTTGAAAGTATAGCCTTCTTGACTGCTTCAGCCTTTAAAAGTCCTTTTGTTTCAAGGGCTTTTGCTGCTGTTCCCAAAGCAACCATATTTACAACTATTTCACGGCCGAGTTTTTCACGTGCAGTTCTTACGATCGGCAGCAGGTAAATTTTGGCATCAAGCTTCGGAGGTTCTGTAACGAAGAAATCATCAAGTATAACGATTGCATCCTTCGCTGTGTCATGGCTGTATGTGTCACACGCCTTCTGGGTAAGGATTATCTGAAGGTTGGGATGGGCTGCCTTCGGATAATCGATCTCATCGCGGTCATATACAACTTCCGACTTGGAAGCTCCGCCGCGGGCCTCAGGTCCGTAAGCCTGGCTCTGTACTGCATTGAGGCCTTCCGTATTAAGTGCGGCTGCCTCACCAAGGATCACTGCGGCAAGTATTACTCCCTGTCCGCCGGATCCAGCAACGCGTATTTCAAAACGATCGCTCATGATCCGCTACCCCCCTATGCTTTCTGAGCGCGTTTGATTACTTCGTCATAGCGCTCAGTGTATTCGCGGGCATCTTCCACATTGACGAATTCACCAATGACGATTTTGCCTTTGAGTTCTTCCGGAGTCATGGTATCAGCTTTTGCCTTCATGACTGAATTGTCCTTGAGGAAATTGAAGTTATCCGTCGGACGGCTGCGTTTGTTTTTACGGCCGAACTGGGTGTGGCAGAAGCTGACTATTTCTACGACGGCAAATCCCTTCTTCTGATGCTCTATAGCCTTCTTGAGGATTTGCTCGCACATTGCAGGCTGTGCTACGGTGGCACGTGCTACATATGTGGCGCCGGCACCTTCTGCAAGTTTGCAGATGTCAAACGTCGGGTCGATTGCACCATAAGGTGCGGTTGCTGCAAAAGCGCCTTCCGGTGTGGTCGGGGAAGCCTGACCGCCGGTCATTCCGTAAATGTTGTTGTTCATTACTACCGCTGTGATACCTATGTTGCGGCGGCAGGCGTGGATGAAGTGGTTTCCGCCTATTGCAGTGCCGTCACCGTCACCCATTACGTTTACGATAGTCATTTCCGGATTTGCAAGTTTCACTCCTGTTGCAAAAGCGAGTGAACGGCCGTGGGCTGTGTGGAGGGTGCATGCATCAATATATCCGGGCATACGGCTTGAACAGCCTATACCTGACGAAATGCATATTTTTTCTTTAGGTATCTCAAGGTCTGCCAATGCACGGAGGATTGCATGCATGATAATGCCGTGACCGCATCCAGGACACCATATATGGGGCATAAACTTTGTACGGATAAGTTTCTTTACTTCTTCGCGTGGCATAGTTACGCCACCTCCTTGATAAAGGCCATAATCTCGGCCGGCTTGTAAAGTTCGCCGTTAATAAGGCTCTTTGCATGGACTTCGCATTTGCCTGCAACAGCTCTTTCGACTTCAAGAACCATCTGTCCTGCATTGAGTTCCGGAACGATTATATGCTTGACTTTCTTGGCAAGTTCTGCAATTTCTTTATCAGGGAACGGCCAGATTGTAATCGGGCGGAAATGTCCAACTTTTACACCCTGTTCGCGGAGTTCGCGAATGGCGCGAAGTGCGGAACGGGAAACGCTGCCGTATGAAATTACTGCAACTTCAGCATCTTCCATTTCAAATTCTTTATATTCTACGATATCGTCACGGAACCTATCCACTTTGCGGATTATACGGTTGGCCTTTTTGTCGATATCAGGTGCATCGTTTGTCGGGAATCCCCAGTCTGTGCTTGTAAGTCCGGTTACATGCCAGCGGTAGCCGTCACCGAAAGCTGCCATCGGCGGAACATCATCTGCATCAGCAAGGTAAGGGATATAATCATCCGGGCATACTGTCGGCTTCTTGCGGTTTATAATTTCAAATGAGCCCGGTTCTGGAATGACGATCTTTTCACGCATGTGGCCGATAACTTCGTCTGCCATAACAAGTACAGGCTGACGGAAGCGTTCCGCCATGTTGAATGCTTTTGCAGTGATCGTGTAGCATTCGGTTATTGATGACGGTGCATAAGCTATTGTTCCATGGTCTCCGTGGGTCCCCCATTTTGCCTGCATTACGTCAGCCTGGGATACCTTCGTGGGGAGCCCTGTTGAAGGGCCGCCGCGCTGAACATCTGCCAACACCATCGGTATTTCAGCGATATATGCATAGCCAAGCAGTTCCTGTTTAAGTGAAATTCCAGGGCCTGAGCTTGCCGTCATCGCTTTTTTGCCTGCGATAGAAGCTCCTATCGTTGCTGCTATGCCGCCAATTTCATCTTCCATCTGAACGAATTTTCCGCCGAGTCTTGGAAGCTCTTCGGACATAACTTCCATGATCTCTGTTGAAGGGGTAATCGGATACCCGCCGAAAAACCTGCATCCGGCAGCGATTGCGCCCATTGCTATGGCTTTATTACCCTGCCAGAATTCAACCTGAGCCATTTTTAGCCACGCTCCTTAATTGTTATTGCAAGATCCGGGCAGACGTTATCGCACTGGTGACAGCCAATACAATCGTCAGGGCGGACAGCTGTGCACTTAACCTGTTCGTTAAGTTCAAGAACCTTCTTAGGGCAAATAGCGATACAGAGGCCACATCCTTTGCACCATTTTTCATTTATTTCGATGTTGAACACCTTCGCCAAAAAACCCACCTTCCTTCCCACACACCTAATCAATTTAGTTTGTCAACCTATAAAATATTCGATTGGCACAACTCTTTGTATTATGACAAATATCTCTTATTTATTCAAGGAAAAGATTAAATTCTTTATATTCTGATAATAACCTATTAATATTGAACTGTTGGTCCTATATCCGGCTCACGAAGATACTCCCCTCTTATTTCTTCAGGCTGAACGGATATGTTTTTATAATATTCCCCCATTAATGCTGCCTGTCCTCCGGTTTTTGTATCTCTGGAAAGTTTCTTGTTGGTAAGTGTGAAAAATTCTTTTGCATATGTTTCGAGATCATTACCAACAATAACTGCCTCAGGATACTTGGCGAGATGTTTTGCGAACATTGCAGCGCTGCAGAAAGTCGGATATATTTGAAGTTTCATCCTCTCCCCGTCTGGAAAATACAGTGCACCGTATATAAAATTTTGCCTTGCTTTGATGACAGATGCGACAGGAATTATATTGCCGCGCATGTCATAAACTGACAATTCCAGCGAAGACAGCGGGATTACCTTAATTTTTAAAGCTCTTGCAAGTGCCGCCGCATAAGCTATCCCTGTCCGAATACCTGTATAGTATCCTGGCCCTTTCGCAACAGCAATAAACTCAATTTCAGAAATATCCATGGACAGCTCTGATAAGAGTCCTTCCACAAGCAAGGGCAGTTTGGATGACTGTTGCCTCCCAAGGTCAGCATTGATTTCATTAAGTATTATGCCATCAGCAGATATGCCGACATTTGTTGACCTTGACGTACAATCTATACCCAGCACAGGCATTATTCCACCACCCTGTCTTCATTTACGCTTGAATTTTTTTCGTATTGAGCCTGTTTTTTTTCTGCTTTAACAGCTTTTATCACTTTTTCCAATTCATTTCCTGCTGTTTCTCCGACTGCTTCTATAGTTATCTGCCTTGCACATGTATCTTCACTGCTGACTGGTTCGATACGCACATCCCATCTGTTTTCAGTCGGTGCTGATTTCCAGTGTTCAGCCCACTCGATAACAAGCAGCGAGCCCTGCTCCAAATAATTTTCCAGGTCAAGAGAGTCTGTGTCTGCAGGCGAGTCTAACCTGTACAGATCTGCATGTATCATCGGCAATCTGCCTTTGTGTTCTGCAAGAATTATGAACGTTGGGCTTTTTATCCTCCTGCAGCCAAGAGCGTCTCCTATTCCCTGCGTCAATAAGGTTTTGCCCATTCCAAGTGTGCCGTAAAGCATCAGTGTCAACCCGGGATAACAGTAATTGCCCAGCGCAAAGCCTAAAGACCTTGTGTCTTCAGGAGAAGTAGAGTGTATTACAGCCCTATTGTTTGAGAATGAAAGGCAATTCATCAGCTATATCCCTCGCTAAAGTACCGCGCAGGCCGTGCTTTTCCCCAAGCTTTGAACCTGCGGCTGCGTGCGCAATAACACCTGCTGTTGCAGCGTCAAAAACAGACAGTCCTGAGGCAAGAAATGCACCTATAGAACCGCTGAGTACATCGCCCGAGCCAGGAACAGCCAGAGCTGGTGAACCTTCTGTAGCTACTCTTGACATACCGTCACTGGCGGTTATGATCGTATCCCTGCCCTTAAGTACCGCTGCACCTGTTTTTTTGGTAAGTGCACGGCAGGACAAAAGCCTTTCCCAGTTGACTTCATCAGGTGTGATTTTAAGTATTGCTGCCGCTTCACCGCTGTGCGGAGTGATTACAACATCCTGTCTTTTTTCCAGATCATATGCATATCAGCTATGAAATAAAGTGCATCAGCATCAAAAAGCATCGGGTTCGCGCAGTTTTTCCAGAACCATGCAGTTATTTGCTTCATTGTTGGATTTCTCCCTATGCCTGGTCCGAATACGACTGACTTACACTTAGGTATCCACTCTGATATCGCGTCTTTGAAATAATCAGGAGAAATGCAGCCATCAATCGTCTTTAAAGGAACGAATACCGCTTCCGGTATTATTGTTGATGCGCTGTCGGCAATATAATCAGGTACCGCAAGAACTACAAGACCTGCACCGGATCTCAGCGCACCCAGTGCTGCAAGCACAGGCGCTCCGCGATAATTCCAGCTTCCGCCGAAAATCATTACGGCACCGCGTTTACCCTTATGGATGTTGCTTTCAATAGCAGGAAGGATCGAAGGCAAATCGGTTTTGTCATACCCTGTTACATAATTCTTTGATCCAAGTACGGAATCAGTTTTGATCCCTATATCGCCCACTACTATACGGCCGCACATTTCTCTGGCGGGTGAAAAAAGCATTCCGGTTTTAGGGGCAAGAAACGTTACTGTCATATCTGCTTTCATACATGGCGAGTACACCAGACCGGTTCTGGGATTAATCCCGCTCGGAATATCTAAAGAAACGACCGGCCCCCTGTTTCTGCATAAATTTATTAGCCTCCCGGCCTCTTTTCTCGGTGCGCCTGACGTACCGGTTCCAAGAACTGCGTCAGTAATCAAATCGCTGTTATCGGCAAGTTCTGAAATTTCGTCATCACTAAGGCTTTCAGAAGTCTTTATTGTCAGTTTGGATAATCGGCACACAAAAGCAGCTTCAGGTTATGCTGCGCATCTCCTTTATATTTGTCAGTACCTGATGATGTAATTATAAAGACTGTTTTGCCTGCAAGCAGGATATGGCGAGCAGCGACAAAACCATCTCCTCCGTTATTCCCGTTACCTGCAAGTATCAGTATTTTTTCACAGTATGGATACGCCTTTATAATTTCATCAGCTGCATTGCGTCCTGCATTCTCCATAAGGGTGAGCGACGGGATGCCATACTCTTCAACAGCAAGTTTATCTGCAGCTCTTACATCATCAGGGTCGAAATACATCATTTTTTTCATGAAATTACCTCCGTAACTACCATTGCAACTGCTATATCAGAATCATGGGAAAGGCTCAGGAAAACGTTACCTATACCTGCGGTTTTCAGTTTTTCCGTAAAAATATCAGTAAAAACAAAAACAGGGCCTTTTACGGTACGCTGTATACTGCATGAATTTAACCCCATCCTGGCAACTCCCAGACCTGTTGCTTTTGCAAGGGCTTCACGCGCCGCGAAAGCGCTGGCATAATGTTTTGCCGGGTCAGCTTTGGACTCAGCATAAGCTATTTCTTCCTCAGAAAAAACTTTTTCCCTGAACCCTTTTTGTTCAAGCGCTTTCCTCATCCTGCCTATATCGCATAGATCGACGCCTATTCCGCTAATCATAAAAACACCTTCTGGTTTTTACTGCTGTATTGAGCCAGCAGTTTTTAATTCTCTTTCAATTATTATTTTCTGCCATGATTTAAGTGAATTTCTGCTTATAGCTGAAAAATAATCATTTACCAGTTTTTCATACCACATACTGCCAAATATTTCCGGAGCAAGCTTTACAGCTTTAATAGTCAGTTTTTCATAATATTTATGGTCTGTCGCCCATTTCCCTATGCGGCCTTCATAAAGGCCGGCAAAATAACCCCATATATTATCCCTGTTTATTACGCAGCGCGGATAGTCTGCCCTTATTTTAGCTGCATAGTCTGAAAGAAATTGTGCAGGTGAAGCATATTGTCTGAATTTTGATGTGTTCTTATAGTATGAACCGTTTTTACTTTCAGGGCTTTCCACAACGATATACGGATACCCGCCAGATATCCAGGCTGAAGGGGCCTTGAGACCTGCTCCGTTGTTTGCATTTTTCCAGAGAAAACTGGTCCAGTAAGCCGTTTCATGGGCACTCTGGACAGTTACGGCAAAAGGATTGATGTTTTGCTGTTCCTGAGCAAGACAATAAAACTCCGAAACTGTCATTGACAATGCAGTTTGACTCCAAAGGCATATGATAAATAACGCCGAAGTAAAAATACCCAGCTTTTTTTGAACATACTGCATATAAAACATGCCTCCAAATATCCAATATAGCAGGTATTGAAATAATACCACATATTGAGACCCGCCGTACGGCTGTCCTGGCTCATGGCTGCCAATGATTAATGAAGAGCCTTTGGGTATAAAAAATAGCAGAAAAGTCGGCACTGAAACATGGTGCGAGAGAGGGGATTTGAACCCCTACGTCAAAGACACGGGATCCTAAGTCCCGCGCGTCTGCCAATTCCGCCACTCTCGCATTCAAGGAATTCAGAGACAGGCATGATTCTACCCTGCTTTTATTTAAAGTGCAAGTCGGTTTTCCGATTCATAAAAATAAATATATTCAAACCATATTATGTCAATAAGCGATTATGTTTAAATTTTACAGTCGGAACCATAAAGCACATCTTTATAATCGTCACTGCTAAGCATTTTTTGCTTTATATACGGACAGACCGGAACTATTTTAATATCCTTGTTTCTTGCCCAGTCTGCAAGTTCATCAAGTATCTGTACAGCGATATTATGCCCTCTCAGGGGGCCTGAAACAAAAGCACTGTCGATCTCTATTATTTTGTCACCGGTATAGTGAAATATTATCTCAGCCAGCGGTTTTTTTTCAGAATCGCCTACATAAAAACTATGGCTGCCTTTATTTATAGAAGTCAATATTCCTGCCTCCTTTACATCCGGATCCAGGCAAATGTACGGATTTGTCCCGTTTGATTAAACAAATGGAGTGCATTAATTGTCATATGCATATGTCATCTGCATAAAATTTATTGATATATCCTCACACGTTCCTCCAATGGCTTAAATTCTTTTTCATCCGGACGCTGCATTGGTTTTCCAAAAGGCATCTGGGCCCTGAGCTTCCAGTTTTCTGGTATATTCCATTCCGATCTGACTGAATTGTCAATTACTGGGTTGTAATGCTGCAGTGAAGCTCCGAGACCTTCCGATTCAAGTGCCGTCCATATGACATACTGGAGCATGCCTGAGGACTGGTCTGACCAAACCGGGAAATTATCTTTATATGATGGAAACTTCATCTGCAATTCACTTACAGTGTCCATGTCCTCAAAATAAAGCACCGTGCCGTATCCGCTTCGGAACGCGCCGTCTATTTTATCCTCAGTCGACTTGAATTTGTCTGCCGGAACTATTTTCTGCAGTTCGCATTTAACGATATCCCAAAGTCTAAGATGATGTTCCCCGAGAAGCAGGACCACCCTTGCGCTCTGTGAGTTGAACGCAGAGGGAGTGTGTTTGACAGATTCGTATATGATATTCTCCAATCGCTCATGTGGAACAACTTTTTCATTATTTATCGAGTAATATGTCCTTCTGTTTTTTACTGATTCAAAGAAATATTCACTGTTCTGCATGCTGTATTCCCCCTTGTTTAGTATTTTTTGTGCTGATCTGTTCCACGCTTCTGAATTTGCAGTAATTTTGATCAAGAAAAACATACTGATCATGCGGCATACATACTTCGCTATCGTATTAATAATAGCAACGTTCACAGGCAAAGTAAAGATATTATAGTTTACTGAATTGTCTTTCTGAAACAAAGATATCCAACCTGTCGGTAAATCAATAACAAGTCTGAAATATACGAAAATATAAACTGTGCTAGAGATAAATCACTGAAATAGGGATGTCAAAACAGGCGGGTATTCAATTCTGCAATATGGTGGATCGTACAGGAATCGAACCTGTAACCCCCTGATTAAGAGTCAGGTGCTCTGCCAGTTGAGCTAACGATCCACTAGAAAAAAAGCATAAAATTGGTGGATCGTACAGGAATCGAACCTGTAACCCCCTGATTAAGAGTCAGGTGCTCTGCCAGTTGAGCTAACGATCCACTTGGAAAAAAGTGGGGTGAGCGACGGGAATTGAACCCGCAACCTCTGGAGCCACAGTCCAGTGCTCTAACCAATTGAGCTACGCTCACCATGCGTATGATTATGTTTTCAAAGTTATGGCGCGCCTGAAGGGACTCGAACCCCCGGCCCACTGCTTAGAAGGCAGTTGCTCTATCCGGCTGAGCTACAGGCGCACGGCTCACACTGCCTCTGCCGAAGCACGAGAGACATTATAACTAATACACGGCAGGTGTCAAGTCAATAAAACTGCGACATAATAAAAATAAAAATCATCAGCCTGCGGTCCA
>Ga0268359_10821_pt1 | contig 42675 bp, 47 predicted proteins | sample BioMet11_FD_194416 | JGI IMG/M metagenome (GOLD analysis project Ga0268359, IMG submission 194416) | Sewage microbial communities from Oakland, California, United States - Biofuel 11 (PacBio Assembly) | ecosystem: Engineered > Wastewater > Sewage > Unclassified | place: USA: California | collected...
AATGAGGCGCAGGGCGGACTGACTGCACGCGCCCGGCGGAGATGCCGCGCTTGATGCTCTTCCAGAGTCAGGGGCGAAAATCTTGTAGCCCACCAGCCTGTCCAGCACGCGCCGGGCCTGCTGCGCGTCAAAAAGATGTACATTGAGCTCGCGCGGGTTGGCCAGCGCGTCCTTGACGGCCTTGGCCGTGATTTCGTTAAACTGGATGCGCTTTATATCCTTGGCCTTGTCGCGGATAAGCTCCGCCACGTGCCAGGCTATGGCCTCGCCCTCGCGGTCGGGGTCGGGCGCAAGATATACGGTGTCGGCCTTGGATGCGGCTGCGCGCAGCTCGCTGACCACGTTTTTTTTTGTTGTCGATAATCTCGTAGTGCGGCGCAAATCATTGGCCTCGTCCACACCAAGCGAGCTGGAAGGCAGGTCGCGCACATGGCCCACGCTGGCCTGCAACATGTACTGCGGTCCAGAAACTTTTTGATGGTCTTCACCTTGGCGGGTGATTCCACAATAATAAGCTGTTTGCCCATGCTGCCCCTCGGATTATCTCGTGCTTGCCGGCATACAGGCCCGGCCCGGTATAACGCGCACGCGGTTTGCGCCGTCGCTCTCGCACGGCAAAAGCGTAGCCCTGCTCTGCGGCTGCGCATGCGGTTTTGCATGCCTGCGCCCTACGCAACAAGCCCACGTAACTGCAATCTTCCCTTGTCGGAACCCTTTGCGACGCCGTCATGCCCCCAGGGGGGCAATGCGCGACACAACCAATAGCGTCAAGTACGAAGCATTTGTCAAGTCCTGAGCTATTGTCGCCATGTTCGCGCCAGCATCCTTTATATGAACAAATCCGCAAAACTGGACAGCAAAGCCGATCTGCGCTATTAATGATAGTGTTGTTTAAAATTGCAAGGAAATTTATGCGCGTTCTTTGTATGCCCTTCAAACTCGCCGCAATACTCTGCATGCTGGTTCTGTGCGCCCTTGGCGCCGGTTGCGCCGCGCATCAGGATCAACCCGCCGAGCCGCCTGCTGGCAACGCCGATACACGGCACGGCAGTGAGCCCGGCGCTGCGGACGCTCCTTTGCAGAGCGTGCAGATACGTAAGGGGCAGACAGTGCATGTCAAGGTCACCGGCGGCGACGCCAGCTTTAACGCCGACCTTGAATCCATGCTCACGGGCTACCTGCAGAGCGAAAAAGACCTGAACCCTGCCGATTCGGCCCAAAAGGCCGACCTGCTGCTGCGCGTCAAGGTAGAGGACATCTACCCCCTTGGGTCGCGCAACGCGCCTGTCAGCGCCGGGCACGCGCTGGGAACCACCGCCACCGGAGCCATGCTGGGCGCGCTGCTGGGCGGCGCTACCGGCGGGCGCAGCGGGCTGGCCTGGGGCGCTGGCACGGGCGCGGCGCTGGGCCTTGGCGCGGCGCTGCTCGACAGCTCAGGCAAAAGCAAAATATGGGGCATGAAGGCCCTTGTGGGCATAGGCCGCAACGGGCAGGAGCCGACGGAGGCCGACATGCGGCGCACTACGGTGCGCGCCGAAGGGGCCAACATGGGCAAGGAAGAAATAGCCCCGGCCCTTGAAGACACCTTGAGCCGAAAGATTCTCGAAGCTCTGCGCTCCTGACCCCGCGCCAACGCAATCAGCCTTCCGGCCGCCCCGCGCCGCCGGTCGCAACGCATAAAATCCCCCCTAAAAACCGATCCGCGCCCTCTCAGGCTGCGGCATCTCCAAGGAGTTGTATGTCCTTATCCGTAATATTCTGTTGCTCTGCGCCGCGCTGGCAGCCCTGTGCGGCTGCGTGCGCCATCCGGCCGACGCGGCGCGGGTGGAAGTGCTGCGCCAGGGGCAGTTGGAGGAACCGGAAGGCGACGTAAACATCAATCCCATTGTCTACGTAAACGTACGCGACAACACCAGCAAAACTTCCGGCTTGCGCTCCCAGGTCGAGACGTGGCTGCAGCGCCGGGGCTACACCGTTGTGCCCAACCCCAGCGAAGCAGGCTATATCCTTCAGGTGGTGGTGCTCTCGGCTGGAGTGGCCGCGCCGGAAAACGTCCGCCAGATTGTGAACGCGGGGTACGACGCCCCCTCGCAGCTGACCGGCAAGGGCGGCACTGCCCTGGTGGCCGACGTGCTGCTGGTGCAACGACACGTGCCCAGCGCCCAACGGCCCAGCCGCACAAAACTCAAAAGCATTACCAAGCGCAATGCCGTGGCCAGCAGCCAGATGCGCATAGCCCTGCTTGCAAACCAGGAGTTCAAGCTTGATGCGGGCATACCGCCCGTGTTTACAGAAACCATGGCCAAGGAGCTGACCACATCGGTTCACGGCGCCGCAGCGGAAGAAGCGCAGCCCCAGACCGCCCAGCCCCAGGCCGCGCCCACGTTCTGATGCCCGCACGGGCCAGCGCGCCGCCTCCATCAGGCGCATGGAGGCATGCAGCGGCATCGGGCGGCGCATGACGCAGAGGCTGGGCCCTTCCACCCCTGCGGCGCCGCCGCGTTTACGTTGTCGGCATTCTTGCGAGGCCCCGCAGTTGCGGGGCCTCTTTTTATTGGCGCAGGGTGTCAGCATTCCGGCGGCGACCTGCTGGCGCGGGCATAACCTGGCGTTTTACCGCGCATATCAGACATTGGCACTGTACTTGCTTTTTCCTCTGCGCGGCGGCGGCAGCCCCGCAGGAGGAACTCTCATGGCACTTTCCAATTTTCTGATCCGTCCACCATCTGATGCGCAACCGGCCCAGGGGGCACTTTCGCGCCGCACGCCCGGCGTGCAGCCCGGAAATTCCCCGTCTTTCGCCAGCATCATGAGCGGCCAGACCACCAATGCGGAACCCGCCAGCACCGCCGAAACCAAGCACGCGGGCATGCCCCTTGGCGCAATTGGCGGGGGGCAACAGGGCATGGTGCTGGCCGGACGATCGCCCAGCGACATCATTCGGGCCCAGGTGTTCAGCAAGGCGGAAACCGACATGCGGCAGACCAAGGCCATCGACAGCCTCATGCAGACCGTATCCGGCGGCAACTCCACCCTTGACCTTGCCCGCAGCATGGGCACGGCCCGACACCTGCGCTCCATGACCAGCGCCATGGACAGCCGCGTCAAAGGCATGAGCATGGGCGACTTTGTCCACTCGCGGCCTGCTGCCCAGGCGCGCACCAAGCCCTCGCACCATGTGGAAGACAGCGAGCTTGGTCAGCTTTCCGCCCAGTTTGAATCCGGCAGCGACGGCGTAGCCGCTGTGGGGTACGACCGTGTAGGCGGCACCTCGTACGGCAAATATCAGGTTTCATCCCGCGCGGGCAGCCTCAAGGATTTTCTGGATTTTCTGGACACCGAAGCTCCCGACCTCTCCCGACGCCTGCGGGCCTCCGGCCCCGGCAACACGGGCAGCCGCAAAGGGGCCATGCCCGACGCATGGCGAGCCATCGCCAGCGAACAGCCCGAGCGGTTTGAGGATCTTCAGGAGGCCTTTGTGCGCCAGAGCCACTACCAACCGGCGCTGGAGTCCATAGCGCAGCGCACGGGCCTGAACCCCGACAAGGTGTCCACAGCCCTGCGCGAGGTCATCTGGAGCACCTCGGTGCAGCACGGCCCGGCAGGGGCCGCGCGTATATTCGAACGGGCGCATGCCATGAGCGGCAACCCCTCCGACCCGGCGTACGAGCGCAACCTCATCAACAATGTGTACAACATCCGCGTGGGGCAGTTCGGCTCCTCGGACAGCAACATCCAGGCGGCAGTGGCCAACCGCTTCAGGCAGGAAAAGGCCCTTGCCCTGAACATGCTGCACGGCGGTAAAAAATCGGCGCTGGCGTAGGAAGGCTGAACAATGACGACCACCTGCCCCGCAGGAAACAGCGGCACAAACGGCAACGCCCAGGGGGATGCGGGCTGCACCCTGGTCATCAACCTGACGCGGTTTGGCGATCTGCTGCAGTGTCAGCCCCTTATTGAAGATTTGAACCAGCAGGGCCAGCGGGTGCACCTGGTATGCCTGGACAACTTTTCCAGCGCCCTGCCCCTGATGCGCCATGTGGAACGGGCCTGGCCACTGCACGGCGCACGCCTCATGGCCGACATGGACAGGGACTGGCGCACCGCCGCCGCCCGGCTGCTGCAATATGCCCGCGCCATACGGGCGGGAGCGGCCCCCGATTGCGTTGTAAACCTTACCACCACCTTGCCCGCACGCCTGCTGGCCGGGCTGCTGGCTGGCGACAGCGCCGAGCTGCGCGGCTTTGCCCTTGATGCCCATGGCTTTGGTCAAAATCGCGGCATCTGGTCCACATTTCTCAACAGCGCGACCGCCAACCGCCTGAGCGCCCCCTTTAATCTGGTGGACATGTTCCGCATGGTGGGCGCCCCAGACGGACAAACCCGGCGGCACTCCCGCCCACGTCTGCGGCTTGCGGCCCCCCCCATGGAGGCGCAGACGGCGGCGGCAGCCATACTGGCTGCGGCTCCGGCCCATACGCAGGGCTTTGTGACCATGCAGCTGGGCGCCAGCGAAAAGCGGCGGCAGTGGCCCGCGCACTATTTTGCGGCGGTGGGCGACCGGCTGTGGCGCGAGCGCAGGCTCTGCCCCGTGCTGCTGGGCTCGCCTGCCGAACGGCCGTTGGCCGAGGCATACGCCCAGGCGGCGCAAGGCCCCATGCTGGACGCCGTGGGCAAAACAGACCTTACCCAGCTGGCCGCCCTGCTGCGCCAGTCTCGCCTGCTGCTCACCAACGACACCGGCACCATGCACCTCGCCGCTGGCCTTGGGGTGAGTTGCCTTGCCATTTTTCTGGCCACGGCCCAGCCCAGCGACACCGGCCCCTACCTGCCCGACTGCTGCTGCCTTGAGCCCGCACTGCCCTGCCACCCCTGCCCTTTTGGCCGCCCTTGCCCCAACGGTCTGGCTTGCGTGGAGCACATCCGCCCGCAAAGCGTGGCCGACCTTTCCTTGACATGGCTGGACACTGGACGCTGGGACGCCGCATCTCTTGAAAGCATCGGGCATGAGGCCCGCGTCTGGCTGACTGAGCTGGATGAGCACGATTTTATCAGCGTGCGCTGCCTTTCGGCGCAGGCTGACGACGACCGCAGCCGCTGGCTCGCCTTGCAGAGGGTCTTTTGGCGTCAGATCCTTGACGACTTGAATTCCCGATCTTCCAAGCCCGCGCAAGCGGGCCGTCAGATTCAACCCCTGCCGCAGGCAGCCGCCGGGGTCAAGCGCACGCCCATGCGGCAACCCGATATATGGGCCGATGCAGGACGCAAATTTTCACCCGAATTTGCGCAGCGGCTGTTCAACACACTGGATCAGGCTGCGCAACTTCTTTACATGCTTACCCAACAGGGCTTGCTTCTGGGCAAAACGCCCAAGGCCGGGCAGCTTTTTTGCGCAACTGCGAGCGGCTGCAGGCCGTACTGGACGCCTGCCCCGAACTGCGCTCGCTGGGCGCGTTCTGGCGCGAGCTGCGGCAAGAGCGCGGAGACCGCCTGGACGACCTGCTGGCACTTACTACCCTGTTGGGGACGCATCTTGCTGATTGGCGAGACAATTCAAAAATGGCACGTCATTTGCTTAACTGGCAACAGACTACATTACGGTAAAATCTTCCCTGTGGGGAGAGGAGGGGACTGGAATGATCATTGTAGACGTTCACAAAGCGAAAAAAGCATTTCTGCCTTTGCCAACCTTGAAGAACTTCTCAAGGACCTCATGCAGGAAGAAAAGATGGCCAACCGCGTCGTACGGACGTTTTGGTAAACAACGAAGCGTTTTCCCGAAATCTATCCGCACCAGGCCGAAGACATCGCCTGCTCCGAATTTCCTCCCTTGAGGTGCGCTCGGTGCCCGTGGGCGAAATGGCCGTGGACATCTCCGCCGAGATGGGCAAGGTGGCCCAGATGATGGCCCACGGGGCCCGCGAAGTTGCGCGGCTGTTCCGCGCCGCCTCCGACACGGACGCGCTGGAGCTGTTCCAGGACCTGCTGGATTGTACCCGCGATTTTATGGGCATGCTTGGCGAGCTGCGTTCGCGCCACACCGACGGCGCTCTGCCCGAATTTGCCCAGAAAACCGAAAAGTTCTCCAACATGCTCTCTGAAATGGGCGACGTGCTGGAAAACGAAGACTGGATCCTGCTGGCCGACCTGCTTGAATATGAATTTATTCCGCAGTGCGACGAATGGCGCAGCACAAGCGAAGTACTGCACCAGCAGGTGATCGAACACATGGCCCAATAGGGCCTCAGGAGCTCGCATGAGTCAGGGCGTATGCCTTTTGGATGAAGCGCTTAACCTTGCCCGTCAGGAAATGGCGGCCCTTGAGGACGGCGCGTACGACAAGGCTGTCGAGCTTGCCGAAAGGCGAGGCGAGGTGACCAGCATGGCCTGGCACATGCTGGACGACAGTCAGGCCGAGGAATACAGGGCGCACCTGATAGAGCTGGCCCGTGTGCAGGACCAGCTTACAGAGCTTGCCACCAAGGCTCACAGCGACATCAGGGCGCAGTTGCAGCGCTCACGTCTTGAAAGCCGACGCATGCGCGGCTACCACAGGGCGGTGGGGACAAGCGCTGCAGTAATGCCTGTGCGTTTTAACGATCAGGGGCGGCGTACGCGACAGGCGTACGCCGCCCCAAATTGTTTGCGGTCGAGCAGCAACGTCGGGCAGGCTAACCTGCCAGCCCCTCGCGCATGGCCTTGCGCACCTCTTCCACTCTGGCGCGTATGTCGGGCGCACCCACAAGCTCGCTCACCAGCGAGCAACAGCGTGCGCCGTGCCGCGCCACTTCCGCAATATTGTGCCGCTTGATGCCGCCAATGGCCACAAAGGGCAGATCGGCGTTGCGGCTTATCCAGTCCAGATATTCATAGCCCACGGGGTCCACCACGTCTTCCTTGGTATTGGTGGCAAATATGGGCCCCACGCCGATGTAGTCTGCCCCAAGACCTCGCGCCTCGCGGGCGTGCTCCGGCATGTGGGTCGAAAGGCCGACGATCATATCCGGCCCCACGAGGCGGCGCACTTCGGGCACGGGCAGATCCTCCTGCCCCACATGCACGCCGTCGGCCCCCACCAGCATGGCGATATCAATATGGTCGTTGACGATAAAGCAGGCCCCGGCCTCGCTGGTCAACCGCCGCAGCAGGCGGCATTCTTCAAGCATGGCACCCGGCTTTCAGCTTTTTTCGCGGTATTGCACAATACGCACGCCCGCGCCCAGCAGGGCGGAAACGACCTCTTCAAGAGGTCTGCCCAACGACAGGCCAGCATCGGTGATGGCGTAAATATCGGTTTCTCCCGGGAGAATCTTGGCCATGACAGGCTCCTTGGCAATTATTTTTTAAACGCCGCAAAATACGGCGAAAGCAACTCTGAACAAATCTGGCCGGATGAAAAGACGTGTGCGAAAGTTCCGCAGGCAGTTCAAAACCAGCGGCGCTGAAATCCGTCGGGGCCTGCAGGGGAAACGCCGCCTGCGTACCCGCCGTCGCACTGCCCCAGGCCTTGCGCCGACACAGGGCCGCCCCCAGCGGCACGTCCTGCGGCGCGAGGCCTAGTACCGCATACAGGGCTTCGTCCAGGGCCACTGGCAGAGGCGCTGGCCCCAAGCAGACCCAGCGCAAAGGGCTTGCCGTTGCTCGGCCCTGTGACGTGCATGGCCGTGATGCCGTCGGCTACGGCGGCCACCGGCGGCAGCGCCGCCCACAAACGCGGCAAGACAGTCGGCAAAAAACCTGGGGTCGCGCCCCTCGCGGGCGTGCGCCACCGCCTTGTGCAGACCGCGCACGCAACCAAAGCAGTTTTTTACCGAGAGTGTCGCCAACATCTGGGCGTGCGCCTTGACCCTGGGCACCGACACAATAACGTCGCTCTCCATGGCCAGCCGCGCCACATGGAAACGCGAGCCGCCCGCCTGCAGGCCCGCCTTGAGCGCAGCCTCCCCCTCAAGGGGCAGGGGCACGGGCAGGGCGGGGCCGACCTCTTCCACCGCAAGACCCAGAGGGCGCAAGGCGGCCTCAAGCCCCACGGCGCGGGCCACGGAGCAGGCGCGCCCAAAACCCGGCGAATCAGCCACGCGCACCTTTGCGCCGTGGTCGAGCAACCACGCGCAGACAGCGGCCACAACCCCGGGCGAGGTGCAGGCAAGGGGCTTGGCCAGCAGCAGGTTGGGCTTGACCAGCACGCGTGCGCCTGGACGCAGTGGGCAGTATGCCGACAGCCCGGCTGCGTCCAGCACCTGTCCCACGGCCTGCCGCAGGTCTTGCCCCGGCGTCTCGTCCGAGGTCTGGCCAGAAATTCGGGCTGCATCCGGCAACACATAGGCCGCCCGACGCAGCAGGGCCACCGGCAGCGTATCAGATTGAAGCCCCCGACTGCCTGCAGATTCCGGGGCCAGCATGTCCAGGCCTGTTTTCATGCCCTAATTATGCAGTCCCGCCATGGCATTGTAAAGACCGCGCTCTTTTCAAACGGAGCGTCTTGACGTATGGAAGGGCATCTACCAATCCGATGCAACAGATGTACTCTGAGGATTCCATGCACGCACCCAAACAGCTGCTCTTTGTCCTTTTACTGACCCTGTGCTGTGCCCTGGCCTCTCCCGCCGTGTATGCGGCGGAAACGACCCCCGCCGCCAAACAGGACGCGCCCAAACCTGACGCGGGCAAGGCCGACGCCCCCAAGGCGGATACGGCAAAGCCCGATGCCCCCAAACCCGACGCGGCAAAACCGGATACGCCCAAGGCCGACGCCCCCAAGGCGGATACGGCCAAATCGGACACCGGCAAGCCGGCAAAACAGACGCCAAAAAAGATTCGGCTAAAGCCGACAAGCAGGATAAATCCTCCGCCAAGGCTGATGCCAAAGCCGACGCCAAGGAGGCCAAAACCGACGACAAGGCGGTCGAGCCCAAGGACGGCGAAGCGCCCCATCCCCACCCTGCCCCTGCGCGACCCGTGGGAGATGGTCTGGAGCGGCCAGAAGACCCTGCTCGACGAGATCACCCAAAAGGCCACCGCCATGGGCGATACCTTTGTCCAGCGCTCCACAAACCTGAGCGAAAAGGTTCAGCCTTTCATGGAAGAAGCCCGGCGGCTGCTGGTTGCTGCTCAACACCTACAAAAACTGGCCCAACCCCGTTGAGGCCGTGAGCCGCCGCATTACCTCCACAGTGCTTGACCTGCGCAAGGTACTTGACCCTGTCATGGGGGCGCGCCACAGAAGTACAGGCACTGCTTGAACGGGTGGGATACCTGGCCGACAGCATGCCCGAAGACCTGCACGACGGAAGCCTGAGCCCCGAAATGCAGGAGTACGCCAAAACCCCTCGTGCTCACCCGCCTGCGCCTCACCGCAGTGATGGCGCAGTACGATTCGGCCCTTGCCCCGGCGCTGGCCCTGATCAAGCGCCTGGAAAAAATGCAGGAAGAAATCAACGCCCAGATCCCCTGCTATGGAAAAACTATTACCTGCAAAGCCCGGTCCCCTGGCTCAGCCCCGATGCCTGGGCCGATTTTGGGCGGCAGATGCACAACTCGGTGCAGGGCATGATCCTGCGCCTGCCTGTTGAAATTCCCGTTACGGCGGAGCGCTGGGGCACGGCGATGCTGCGTTTTGGTCGTCTGTCTGCTGCTTACGGGCGTGCTTACCACCCTGCTTTACCGCCGCTGGGCCTCACACGATACCGTGAGCGGCACCGTGCGGCACATCTTCCGCGTCAGCCTGCCCTGGCTGTGCGTGGGGCTGGCGCTGCTTGGCAGCTCGCTTTCGGCGTCGGGCGAATTTTTCCGCCTGTTTCTGGCGCTCGGCAACCTGTGCCTCATTGTGGCCCAGATACACCTGGCCTGGGACCTCCGCCTGCTCAAATACCCCGAGGTGCAGCAGCAAAAACCGCCTTTCTGGATACTCATACAGCCAACCCTGTGCTCGTATGTGCTGCTCTACCTGCCGCTCACCAAGCCGCTGGTGCTGGTCATCTGGCTGGGCATTGTCATTGCCTCCATTGTGCGGCAGCACCGCAGGCCCAAGCTCGACCTTGGCCCCTTGCACGTGGAAACAAGCGTGCTTGAATGCGAGCCCATGGTCCTGTGGATATGTCTTGTGCTGACCCTTGGCGGGCTGCACATCTACAGCATGGTGCTGTACCTGCTGTTTGTTTCGTGCTCGCTGGCCCTGCAGCTCTGCCTGGGCGGCATGGCGCTGGTCAGCAGCCTCAACGACAGGCTGCCCCAGGAAGGCGTACGCGCCGCCCTGGCCCACCTTGCCGTGGCGCTCTCCGCCCCGGTGGTGCTGGTGGCGGCCATTGTGGGCGTTTCGCAATGGGTGGGTACGCTGCCCGGCGGCATGTACCTGCTGCAGCACTACGTACTGCGCGGCGTCAACGTGGGCGCGACGCAGTTCAACATTGTGCACCTGTTGCTCATCATCACCATGTTTTACCTCACGCGCACGGCCGTGGCCATGGGCTCGCGTTTTCTGGCCCGTCTGCCCAAGCAGGGCCTGGCCATTGACGCCACACTCATCCCGCCCATGCAGACGGCTTTCACCTATGCCCTGTGGTGCTGTTTCGGCCTTTTTGTGCTGCGGGCCCTGGGCATGGAGCTGAGCAACCTTGCCATGGTTGCCGGCGGCCTTTCCGTCGGCATCGGTTTTGGCATGCAGACCATCGTCAACAACTTTCTGTCTGGTCTGATCCTTATCTTCAGCCGCACCCTGCAGGCGGGCGACGTGGTCGAGGTGGGCGGCACGCAGGGACGCGTGCGCAAAATCAGCGTGCGCGCCACCATGGTTGAAACCTTTGACAACGCCCTGATCATCGTCCCCAACTCCGAATTTGTAGCCAGCCGCCTGATCAACTGGACGCGCAACAGCCGCACGGTGCGCAGGGAGATCAAGGTGGGCGTGGCCTACGGCTCTGACGCCGACCAGGTCATGAAGATTCTGCTGGCTATGGCCAACGCCAACAGCAACGTGCTCAAGTACCCGCCGCCGAGCGTGGCCTTTGCCGACTTTGGAGCCAGCACGCTCGACTTCAGCCTGCGCTTCTGGGTGCGCGACTACGACGTGGCGGTTTCCACCGCGTCGGACATCCGGGTCGAGATAGAAAGGGAGTTCCGCGAGCAGCACATCGACATTGCCTTTCCGCAGCTTGATGTGAACATCAAGGAGCTGCCGCCGCTGACCAAGGCTCCCTTGCCCTCGGTGGAGCCGCGTACGAGCAAACGCCGCGCGCCGCGCCGCCCCCGCAGGGTGCTGCCAGCCCCGGCAAAAAGCAGCAAGCCGGGCGGCAAAAACGCCCCCGCCGCACCCCCCGCCGCAACCCCCGACGACGGGGACGACGACGAAAACAGCTAAGCGCTCCCGCGCCGGTAATCGCCGCAGCAATGCCCGGTTTACGGCGCGGGCGTTGCCGGACGGGCCCATTACGCTAAGGTGCCTCCGCAGCACCGCTCTAACCGGCGCACCTGCGCCTTCACCACAGGAGAACACCATGATCAACCGCGCAAACGACCTGGAATGCTTTGAAAAAGAACTTTTTGGCGGGCCGGGTGCTGTCCACTTTACCAAGATCGTCAACGAAAACGGTCTGGCGGGCAAAGGCCGCCTGTTCAACATCGGAACCCTCAAACCCGGCTGTGCCGTGGGCAACCACAAGCACAACGGCGAAATTGAAATATACTACATTCTTGAAGGCGAAGGCCTGTACAACGACAACGGCGTCGAAGCCCCCGTCAAGACGGGCGACGTGACCGTGTGCAACGACGGCGAGAGCCATGCGCTTTTGAATACCGGTTCCACAGACCTCAAGATGGTCGCGCTGATCCTGTTCACCAAGTAGCGCGCCCCACGATAATACGCGGCAAGGCCCCTCCAGACGGAGGGGCCTTGCTTTTTTTGGGGGGGATGCCCTGCGGGCACACCTCATGAATGCTGCCGCAGCGGCGCTAGTACTGAATGTAGGCCACCTGGGTCTGCAGATATTCCATAAGACCGTGCTTGCCGTCCGCGCCGCCGATGCCCGATTTGCGCCATCCGGCGTGGAAACCCTGCATGGCTTCAAAGTTTTCGCGGTTCACGTAGGTTTCACCAAACTTGAGCCGGTTTACGGCTTCCATGGCCGTGGAAACATTGCTGGTGTAGATGGACGAGGTGAGGCCGTACTCGCAGTCGTTGGCCAGAGCCAGGGCTTCATCCATGTCGTGGAAGGTCAGCATGGGCAGCACCGGGCCAAAGACCTCGCTGCGCACAATTTCCATATCCTGCTTGCAGTTGCGCAGTAGCGTCGGCGTATAAAAATAGCCCAAACCGCGCTCTGCGGGCGCGCCGCCGGTAACGGCCTGTGCGCCTGCGGTTTTGGCCCGGTTGACCATGCCGTCGATCTTGGCAAGGTGCTCGGCGCTGATCTGGCTGCACATGTCCGGAGCAGGGTCGTCAAAAGGATTGCCCAGACGCACGGCCTCAAAGGCCGCCGCCAGCTTTTCGGCAAACATGTCGGCCACGCTTTCGTGCACATAAAGGCGCTCGGCGCAGTTGCACACCTGCCCGCTGAACACCGTGCGCGATGCCGTGACGGCCTTGACCGCCAGATCCATGTCGGCATCGGCGCAAACAATGGCCGGGGCCTTGCCGCCCAGCTCCAGTGAAACCTTGGTGATGTTGTGCGCTCCAGCCGTGATGATGCGCTGCCCCGCCTCGACGCTGCCGGTAAGGCTGACCATGTCGGTCATGGAGCTTGACGACAGCGTCTCGCCAAGGGTGCTGCCGCCGCCGGTAACAAAATTGAGCACGCCTGCTGGCAGGTCAATTTCGCGCAGCAGGCTGGCAAAATGCATGACCGTGGCCGGGGCCACGCTGCTGGGCTTGATGACCGTGGTGCACCCCACGAGCAGCGAGGGAGCTACCTTGCGGGCCATGACAAAGAAGGGGAAGTTCCACGGGCAGATGCCCACCACCACGCCCACAGGCCTGCGGTAGAGCAGTATGTTTTCGCGCGGGCGGTCGCTCTGGATGATCTCGCCCTCATAAATGCGCGCCCAACCGGCGTAGTAGTCAAAATACTCCGCCGTCAGATCAACCTCCACCTGGGCCAGAGGATGGGTTTTGGCCTGCTCCTCCGCCAGTATACGGCCAAGTTCAATCCGGTGTTTGCGGATAAGATCCGCCATTTTTTTCAGGTATCCGGCGCGGGCCACTGCCGGCAGCGCCGCCCAGGCATCCTGTGCCCTGTGCGCGGCAGCAAGCGCGGCCAGCCCGTCCTCCTTGCCGCCGTTGGGCGTCTGGGCCATTATTTCGCCGGTAGAGGGGTTTTCTACCTCAATAACTGCAAAGCCTGTTGGGGAAACCAATTTACCGTTGATGAACTGTTGATAGGTACGCATGGTTGCTCCTTTATTTGAGCAACCATAGGCACATATATTTTCAAAGGTAAAGGCAGACCTTTTTATTGCATATACAGCGCCTTCCGCAAGTCCGCGCGGCAGGGCAGCCATCGGGACGACCGCCCCGCCGCGCGTGGATATACATGCGCTCTGCGCGCGACTGCGTATTTACATGTGCGCAATCACAGCCAGAGCGCCATCCATAAAGTGCTCGCTGACGCCTTCGATGACGCCCTTGTCGCAGGCCTCGGCCAGTGCGGGGTCGATGGGCAGGCGGGCAAGCACCTTGAGCCCGTGCCGCTGCGCCACCGCATCAATGTGGCTTTCGCCGAATATCTTGTATTCCTTGTTGTTGTCCGGGCATTTGAAGTACGAAAAGTTTTCCACCAGGCCCAGAATGGGAATATCCATCTGGCGGGCCATATCAATGGCCTTTTGCACGATCATGCTCACCAGATCCTGGGGCGAGGTCACAACCACAATGCCGTCCACCGGCAGGGACTGAAAGACGGTCAGCGGCACGTCGCCGGTTCCTGGAGGCATGTCCACAAACATATAGTCCACATCGCGCCAGACAACGTCCGACCAGAACTGCTTTACCGCGCCTGCAATGATGGGGCCGCGCCACAGCACCGCGTCCGAATCGCCGGGCAGCAACAGGTTCATGGACATGATGTCCACCCCGCCCTGGCTGCGCTCCGGCATAAGGCCGTCTCCCTCCACATGCGCCTTGCCCGTAAGGCCGAACACGCGGGGGATGGAAGGCCCGGTGATATCCGCGTCCAGGATGGCGCAGTGTTTGCCCTGACGGGTCATGCCCACGGCCAGCAGCGACGTGACCAGCGATTTGCCTACGCCGCCCTTGCCGCTCATAATGCCGATAACCTTGCCCACGCGGCTTTGCGGGTGCAGCTTGACGCGAAAGTCCTCCTGAGGCTCGCTGCGCTCTCCGCAGCTCTCACCGCAGCTTCCACACTGATGGTCGCAATCACTCATGATTTTTTTTCCTTCTCAGGATGATCTGCTTTCAGAAGCATTTTTTTCAGACAAATTGCCCTTGCCTGAGTTTTTGTTATTGACATATGTCAGAATCAGACATACTCCTATTTATGACATATGTCAATAACCACAACACTAGGAGCATCACATGCCTAATTTCGATCACACAGGGCCTAACGGCGAGGGTTCGCGCTCAGGGCGCGGCATGGGCAAGTGCGGCGGAGCTGGCCGCAAGGCAGCGCAAACCGACGCTACCATCATCACTTCGGAGCAGGAAACAGCGCAGGGCATGACCCCGGCCTGGGGAGGCGGCTACGGAGCCTGCCGGGCATACGGGCAGAACGCTGCGCCGGGGTGCTGCGGACGGCGTGGACGGGGTGGACAGGGCAACGGCGGGGGACGAAACCGCGCCATGAACAGGATGAGAGCAGGCAATGGCGCTGGAATGGGCACGGGCAATGGAGCCGGACAGCGCGAGGCCCAGGGGATGGGCCAACGTATGAGCCAGGGCGACAGCGCCGCGGGGCAAGGCTGCCAGCCCCGGACGCCCGACAGTGACGTTACGGGCAATAACCGCTAGAGTAACTGCCGATGCTTGAGCAAGGCCGCCCGCCCGGCGGGTAGCGGAGTACACATCCTCCCTGCCGACGGACGGCCCCAAAAGAGGTTTACATGCCAAGACCAAAGAAATGGCGAAAAGTCTGCAGCCTGCCGGAAAACAGCACCTTCGGCCCCTTGCCCGGCTGCGGCCAGCCCCTAGCTGCCGTGCAGGACGTGATAATGACGGTGGATGAGTACGAATGCGTGCGGCTCATCGACCTTGAAGGCATGAACCAAGAGGCCTGCGCCGAAAAAATGCGCATCGCCCGCACCACCGTGCAGAGCATCTACGCAGAGGCGCGAAAAAAAACTGGCCGACTCGCTGGTCAACGGCAAACGGCTGCGTATTGAAGGCGGGGATTATGAGCTGTGCGACGGCCACGGCACGCGCTGCGGCATGGGTGCGTGTCACCGCCGACGCGGAGGCGGAGGTGGTGGAGGTGGCGGTGGTTTTGGCCAGTAACCAGCAGCATGCCAGCGCTTAACGCTCTGCCCCTGCTGCAAAAACACATTGCCTACACCGCCAAGGGCTACTTTTAATGCGCAGCGCCCGCAGAACAACGCGAGAATCAGGCAGGATTAATGCCGAGTGTTGCTACGGGCGCTTCAGCGCAAAAAATCAGGCTTCGTTGCTCTTGCACACATCCACCCACACGCCCCGGTGACGCGTTCAAGCTCCGCCAGCGTCAGTCTAGCGGCATTATTGGGCGCGCCCGCTGCCGGGTACACGGGGTCAAACTGCTGCAGGCTTTTATCCAGATAAACGGGCACGCCGTCAGGCAGGGCAAAGGGGCACACGCCGCCCATGGGGTGCCCCACCTGCGCCTCCAGGTCTTCGGGCTTGATAAAGCGGGCCTTGGCGTGAAACACATCCTTGAACTTGCGGTTGTCCAGCCGGGCTGTGCCCATGACAACCAGCACCAGGGGGGCGTCGTTGACGCTTATGGACAGGCTTTTGGCGATGCGCCCCGGTTCGCAGCCCACGGCCTGGGCCGCCAGATCAACCGTGGCGCTTGAAACGTCAAACTCGAGATAGGCATTTTCAAGACCATGGCGGGTCAAAAAGTCCCGCACTGCAGCAACACGCATAATTTTACCTTACAGTTTCCGCAGAGGCGGCAGGGCCGTCCGCTACAGGTTCAGCGGCGCATCACCAGGGCGATGCCCGCCAGCACAAGCGCAAGGCCCAGCAGCCTGCGCCAGTCAAAAACAATGACATTGAGGCCAAACCAGCCCTTGTGGTCGATGATGGCCGCCATAACCAGGTTGCCAAAAATCATGGCCACCAGTGTGCTCAACACGCCTATGCGCGGGGCGGCCATGGTCGTAGCCACAACCATAAATGCCCCCAGCACCCCGCCAGACAGCTGCCAGGCAGGTATTTCGACCACCCGCAGCAGGCTGCCGCGCCCCAGCAGCAGCACGGCTGCAGCCAAAAAGATCGTTCCAACGGCAAACGAGACAAGCCCGCTTTCGAGCAGACCTACCGTGCGGCCCAGCGCCGCGTTGATGGGCGGTTGCAGGGCAACCACGCAGCCCGCAAAGACCACCAGCGCAATATAGTACATGCTGCCTCCGCTGCCTCAGGCTGTTTCCTCCGCCGATGCCGCCTCGCGCAAAAAGGGCGTATGCGTGATGGCCATGAGGATGCCCTCGGGGCTCAGGAACCTGGTGACGGTCTGTCCCCATGGTTCCTGTTTGAGCCGCGTGAGCAGGTTGTAACCGTTCTGCTCAAGAATGCTTGTCGCCGACATGATGTCCTCGACATCCAGCTCGAGCCAGGCCTGCGGCACGGGTAGATGCCCAGGCCAATCCGGCTTGCCGAAGCAGGATAGAGCTGCCTTGTCCAACGGCCAGAGGGCAAAATGCTTTACGCCGCCAAGGCACTGCGAGTGCCAGTAGCCCTCGTACCCGTCTTCGTGACGCAGGGGCAGGGCCAGCACTCGTCTGTACAGCTTGTCGCTTTTTTCGCGGTTAACAACAACCGGCCCAAAACCGGCCACAAACAGTACCCTGATGCCCTGTGGAAGATTATTCTGCATGATCCCTCCCGGTTTAGGGCCCGTTGACCAGCGCCGATTAGTCCAGAATACCCTCGGGCAGGGGGCCGAATACGTCTTCGTACCGCTGGCGGAAAGCATCGGGCGTAAAGGCATGTTCCTGCGTGCCCATTTTTTCCAGGCAAAAGCTGGCGCTCACCGAGCCAAGCTTGGCCGCCTCGGGCATGGCGAGCCCGTGCAGCAGCCCCTTGAGCAAGCCTGCGCGGTGGGCGTCGCCCGCGCCGGTGGGGTCGAGAATCTGACGGGGCGGCACAGGGGGGATGCGCGTTTCCGTGCCGTCGGCCCCGCGCACCAGCGCGCCGTCCGCGCCGAGGGTGGTCACAAGCCACAGGGTGCGGCCAACCAGCTCGTCTTCGCTCTTGCCCGTGGCCTTGCAGATCATGTTTAGCTCAGTAGTCGTTGGTAATGCAGGCAAACGAGCCTTCGATGGCGGCCAGCAGGTCGTTGCCGGTCAGCACGGGCAGCTGCTGGCCGGGGTCAAAGATGTAGGGCACGCCCTTTTCGCGGTAAAATCCCGGCAGGCGGCGCATATCTTCGACGTTGCCGGGCGAGATGATGGCGATGTCCTTGTCCGCATTGATGGTGGGAAAGGCGTAGTCGGCGGCAAGGCTCATGGCTCCGGGGTAAAAACCGGTTATCTGGTTGCTGTTGAGGTCGGTGGTGATGTAGCACAGCGCGGTAAAAATTTCTTCCGCGCGGCGGATGCCGTCCAGCGGCAGGCCCATCTTACGCAGCACATCGGCATAGGGGGCAAAGTCGCGCCCGGCGGCGGCGACGATGGTGGGTTTTTCACCCAGCAGGGCCAGAGAATAGGCGATGTTGCCCGCACAGCCGCCGCGACGTTCGTCCATGCCGTCTACCATAAAGCTCACGTTGATCATGTGCAGCTTGTCCATCAGGATGTGATCCTGAAAGCTGCCGGGAAAGGTCATGATGCGGTCAAAGGCCAATGAGCCAGAAACATAGATGGACATAATTTCCTCTTGATGACGTGACGGATGAAGGTTTGTCAGGCCGAAGGCGGCAGACTGTTTTGGGCAATCCATTGCAAAAAGGGCTGGTGGCCGTCGGCAATGGGCATGGCCACCACACAAGGAACTTCGTAACTGTGCAGGGCGCGCACCGTTTGCAGACATTGGGGCAAGGCGTCAGCGCTCACCTGAGCCAGCAGCAGGCATTCGCCAGCCTCGTGCACCTCGCCCTGCCAGCGGTACACTGAGTGGGCGCCCGGCAGCACGTTAACCCCGGCAGCCAGGTGCAAACGCACCAGCTCGCGGGCCAGATGCAGCGCCTCCTCTTGCGTGGGCGCAGTCATGTAGACCAGATAAGCCCGGACTTTTCATGCTGTTCCATTGATCCAGCATACACGCCGTGGTAAAAAAAACAAAGTGCCGCACGGGCGGAGCGGCGGCGGGCGCACTTGCTTGCGGGCCTGCGCCGCCTGTGGCATAAAAGGACATGAGCGCAAAAATTTCACCCGAGGCGACGGCCAAAAAGGTGCTCGCTGCCCTGCAGCAGCGCTACCCGCACCCGCGCACGCACCTTGACGCCCAGAACGCATGGGAGCTGCTGGTGGCAACCGTGCTTGCGGCCCAGTGCACGGACGCGAGGGTAAACACCGTCACAGCCGGAGCTTTTCCGCCGCTGGCCCACGCCCGCCGCTCTGGCCGAGGCCTCCATTGAAGACCTTGAGGGCGTAATACGGCCCACGGGCTTTTTTCACAGCAAGGCAAAAAACCTGCTGGGCGCTGCCCGGCGCGTGCGCGATGTTTTTGGCGGGCAGATACCCAAAAGCATCGATGAACTGACGAGCATACCCGGCGTGGCCCGCAAGACGGCCAATGTGGTGCTGTTTGGCGCATACGGCATCAACGATGGGCTGGCGGTCGACACGCATGTAAAACGCATTGCCTACCGGCTGGGGCTGACGGACGAGACCGACCCCGTGCCCATTGAGCGCGACCTCATGAAGCTTTTTCCGCGTGAGGAATGGGGCGACGTAAACCACCGCATGGTCTGGTTTGGCCGCGAAGTGTGCGACGCGCGCAAACCCCTGTGCGACGCATGCGAGATGAGCGGCTTTTGCCCGCGCCGCCAACCGCCCAAGGCCCCCAAGACTTCTCGTCGCAAATAGGTTTTTACGCTGAGGCCTTAAGAGAACAGATATCCGGCCGATAATCAAAACAGCGGTTCCCATAAACGGAGCTTACGATCTTGGTGAAAAGCACGCCTTCCGCAGCACAGGATGGAACGTCATGTCGCAAAACAGCTTGCTGAACGTTAGCAATAACGAACTTGAAATCATTGAATTTATTATTGACGAGAAGCAGCCGGACGGCAGTGTCTACAGCGGGCATTACGGCATCAACGTAGCCAAGGTGCTTGAAATCATCCGCCTGCCCAACATCACCAGCGTGCCGAGCAAGTGCGATCCTTCCGTGCTTGGCACGTTCAACCTGCGCGGCAAGGTGCTGCCCATTCTCAACCTGGCCGCGTGGCTGGGCAAGGAGATGGCGACCGAAGAAAACACCAAGGTCATTGTCACCGAATTCAGCGGGGTGCAGGCGGCCTTTATGGTTTCCTCTGTTACAAGCATCCACCGCATGACCTGGGACCGCATAGAACCGCCGAACCAGTACGTGCAGACGTATTCGCGCGAGACCATCACCGGCGTCTTGCGCATTCAGGACCGCGTGCTCTTTATTCTGGACATGGAAAAAATCCTCGCCAGCCTCGACAGTACGCTCGACATGTCGCAGGTTGAGGTCGACACAAGCCCTGTGGAAGGCGCGGGGCAGTTTCACCTGCTGGTGGCCGACGATTCAAGCTCGTTGCGCAACGTGATGCAGTCGTCGCTCGAAAAATCGGGCTTTCAGGTCACAGCTGTGGGCAGCGGCCGCGCGGCCTGGGAATTTTTGCTGCGCACCCGCGAAGAAGCGCAGGCCAAGGGCAAGGAACTTACCGACGTGCTGCACCTGATTATTTCCGACATCGAAATGCCGGAATGGACGGGCACATGCTTACGGCCAAAATACGCGAGACGCCGGGCCTCAGCACGCTGCCGGTCATTCTGTTCTCGTCGCTCATCACCGACGCGCTGTATGATAAAGGCGTTAAGGTCGGTGCCGACAGGCAGGTCTCCAAGCCCGACCTGCCGGGCCTGAACAAGATTATCCGCGAAGTTATTTCAGAAAAGCTGAACCGCTAACGGCGGCAGCTCCGCATATTTCAACGGCGGTGGGCATGCCCCCCGCCGTTTTTTTGTTGCGCGCGCATGTTGCCTACAGCCGCGTCACCGAGGCAAAACTGCGTTTGATGCCCGCCCGGTAGTGGATGCGGGGATGTCCGAACAGCACGACAACGCCCTCCCGGCTTTTGCCGCGTATGCCGTAACGCTGGCGAAAACGCGCGGCGCTGCCGCCCCACTGTATCAGGGGATGGATGGAGCCTATCATGCAGGTTCCCAGACCCTGCGCCTCGCCCGCCAGCATGGCCAGTGTCGCCGCCACCAGCGGATCCGCCGGGTCGGCCCAGGGCGAAGCGTAAAAATACATGAGCAGGGGCGCATCATAGGTAACAATATTAGTCCCTGCATCCATGGCTTCGGTAAAGGCGGCCAGGGCAGGCCGCACAAATGGCGAAACAGTCCGTCGTTGGCCTTGCCCCAGAACGGGCGCATGAGGGTGAGAAACCAGGGGGCCGTAAGCCAGCGCATGGTTTTGAGGTGCTCGCAAAAATCACGGGCAAAGGCCCTGTTTTTATCCAGGCTGTCGAGTACGAGCACGTTGACGTCCGAGGGCGGCAAGCCCATGGGCGCGGTGCGGGCTGCGTCGAGGATGCGCTCGATCTGCTCGCCGGGCACGGCTGCTGGCAAAAACTCGCGCACGCTTCTGCGCTGCTGCAGCAGGCCAAACAGGCTGTCATACGTTGCCGCGCTGCCCATGGGCGGCAGGGCAAAGAGATGCTCCGGCTCCAGAGTGCGCCCGCGCACGGTAACCGCGCCCGTGGGGCAGACCGCCATGCAGTGCCCGCAGCCCAGGCAGCCGAACAGCGACTCCGCAACAGGGCAGGCCTTGCCGTTTTCAAGACGCAGACAAAAATCCTTGCACACGGCCACGCACTGGCCGCAGCCGGTGCAGACGGTTCTGTCAACAGCGACTTCCGCCGCGCTGTGCGTTCGTGACGTGGGTATAGCCATGTTCGCTCCTGTGTGCCCGCAGATGCGCTGCATTGTAAATATCCGCCCATATGCTATCAAGCATGCACACGGCGGCGCGCGACCGTCACACAGATGACGGCCCCCTTGGCAACCTTTTTGCAAATTCTGCTACCATGGATGCTTTCAGCTACAACCCGGCCAGCGTGCTCAGCCTGCTGCTCACCATGATGCGTGTGAGCATTGTCATGTTTATGCTGCCGGTGTTCTCCACCAACAATATCCCCACGCAGGTCAAGGCGGCCATAACCATTGTATTTTGCCTTGGCGTGTGGCCTCACCTTGCCCTCAGCGGCACGGCCATGCCCGCGCATCCCTTTGACGTGGCCATCATGATGCTGGGCGAGGCGGTGCTGGGGCTGGTACTGGGAATGGCCGTCAATTTTCTGTTTATGGGCATCCAGGCGGGCGGCGAACTGCTGGGCTTTCAGATGGGTTTTACCATGATCAACATTGCCGATCCGCTCACTGGCAACCAGACCGGCGCTACGGCCTTTTTTTTGTGGATGGTCTCGCTGCTGGTTTTTCTGAGCCTCGACGGGCACCTATACATGATCAAGGGTTTTGTCGCTTCGTTTGATCTGGTGCCGCCGGGGCAACTCTTTGTGGGGCCCATGGTGCTGCGGCAGGTTATGTATCTGGCGTCGCAGATGTTTGTGCTGGCCCTGCAGATTGCCGCGCCGGTCATGGTGGCGCTGTTTCTGGTCGAGGTGTCGCTGGGACTTATGGCGCGAACCTCGCCGCAGATCCCCATCATGGAATTTGGCTTTCCCATCAAGATTGCCGTGGGCTTCTTCTTTTTGGGGCTGCTCATGGTCATCATGTCCGACCGCATCGCCTCGTTTGTGCAGGGGCTGGACGGTCTGTTCAGCAACCTGCTGCGGGCCATGAGCCCCATGTACCAGTAAGAATGCCCGGACGTTTCCCGGCAAATTCCCTGCCATAGAGCAAAAAAGAACCTGACTGGGGGGGACGTCGCCTCCCGCAATGACCCCACGCGTACCGATTCCGGCAATAGCTTCAAGCTGTTGCCGCAAATCAAATGCGCAGCCATGCCCAGCGGTCCCCTGCGCATTGCACATGATCAGCACTGTTTTGTTGGGCAGCGGACTTCGTCCTGTATTCCGCATCCAGCAATGATTCCGGCATGTTTCATGGAACCAGCATGGCCTGAGAAGGTCCGCCCGGCCATGATGACAACGGCGTCTTAAGACGCGCGCCAGGTTCGTCCTGTAGTTTTGTCCCAGGAACACCATTGACCAGAATCAGCTATATCAATTAGGTTGACAGTTCTTCGTGCTGAATCCTGATATAGAAATGTCTCTGCCCCCAGGGGCAATGAACAACGGTACGGTCTGCCGCAAAAATTCGCGCCTTACATTCCCGCCACAGCTGTGGAACGCTGCTGCATCCTGAAAGGATGCCCCGTTCATACCCCTGGTATAAAAATTGCTTTCCTTCATGTAAATAATTGCCGAGGGTAAGACCTACATGTCAAAAATCGGTCGTATGGATAATACCCATTACGCGCAACAAAGGAATGACATGGCAAAGTTGCAGTTCATCAAGGGAGCTCCGTTACGAGATCCCTCATACTTTGTCGGCCCTGTCGCGTGGTGGGCCGACTCGCTGACTTGCGGCGGCGTTGAACGGCAGATTGTGGCTGCCGGACGGGAATTCAAAAAAAAGGGGTTTCCGATCACACTCCTATGCCGTACAGCGTCTGCCGAGGGCGGCAATGATTTTTTTCTGCAAGAGGCGCAAGCCTGTTGCAAGAGTGTCGTGCCCTTTTCGCCAGACATGCTGGACGGCGAAATATTTCTGAAGGCACGCGGCATTATGGAGGCATTCATTGAGGGCGCTTCGCTGGTGTTTCGTGACAGTGTCGCTGCCTATGCAGCATGGCTGTTACAGGTACGCCCCAGGCTGCTGCAAATCTGGAACGCCGACCATCTTGTTCCCTTGCTGGCGGCAATCATCGCCGGGGTTCCCCGGATAATTATTGCCGGACAGAGTCTCTCGCCTGCGCAACGTGCTCCTTACGGTTTTGAAAGCGTGGATGAGGATATGGCTTTTGTGATCCTTTCCAATGCGTTGCGGCTGACGGACGTGGTCATGACCAACAACAGCCGCGCTGGGTGCGACGCCTACGAGGCATGGCTCGGCTTCCGCCCCCGAGCGGTGGCCCTTACCCCCAATATTTTTGATATGGACGAATGGAAACAGCCTAGCGAGGCACGCATACAGGGTTTGCGCAACGCGCTGGGCATTCCGGCGCAAGCCAGGGTCCTGGGAGGATTGTTCCGTTTTGTTTCCATCAAGGATCCTTGGTTATGGGTAAACACGGCCATTCGGGCCTGCACAATCCATAAAGACCTTTACGCCGTTGTGGGCGGTCACGGACCGGAACTCGATCCGATACGCGAAAGTCTGTCCCATACCCCGGTAGCCTCGCGGATTCTTTTTCCCGGTTCCATCAAGGATGTTCCAGCCTTTCTGTCGTTGTGCTCCGTTTTTTTGCATACTTCCTATGTTGAAGGCCTGCCCAATGCGCTGCTTGAGGCCCACGCCAGCGAGGTGCCTGTAGTCACCACGCGTTGCGGCGGAGCCGCCGATGTTGTGGAGCACGGCAAGAGCGGTTTTGTAGTGGATTCGCATGATGATGTGCTGCTGGCGCGCTATGTGAAACATCTGCTTGATCATGATGACGCCGCCCGACAGGCCGGTAAAATCGGCAAGGAAAGGGTTGCACGGCTGTTTTCCCCCCGTCGAGGCGTAAATGCATTGCTGCGTGTATATGCAGGCCTGCTGCCGGGCATGCCCGCAGGCGATCTTGATCACGCAAAAGATACGGAAACTTTGGGACACAAGGAAGGTTCCGTAACGCTGGAAGCCAACAGCCCTGATGCGGAAAGTCCTTTGGTGAGCATCGTCGTGCCCATTGCGGGATCAGCAGATGGCCTTGAGGCCACGGTGACTTCAATTCTGGATCAATGTTATGGAAAGTATGAACTCATCATCGTGCATGACGGCCAGGATTCATGCCTGCAAAAAAGGCTGACATGCGCAGCGGGCAGATATGTCCTCATTGAAGGCGGCAACGGGCTGGCAGAAAGTCTGAACATCGCATTCGCCGGAGCAGGGGGCGATTTTTTTACCTGGGTGTTGCCCGGCAATATACTCCTTCCCGATTTTTGCGGTACGCTGGCAGCCGCCCTCAGGGCTTTCCCCAGGCTTCGTTGGCTTCGGCGGCTTTTGCCCGCGTCAATAGCGAGGGTTTCGTGACTGAGCGGTTTACCGGAACGGTGTACCGGGAGGACATGCTGTGCGGCACAGGAGAGGTCGCCGCCTTCATGTACCGAAAAAAAAGCGGCTCAACAGGCTGGAAACTATGATCCCCTGCTTGCTGGCGCAGAAGCTTGGGACATGTGGTTGCGGCTGGAAGAAACAGGCGCTTCGGTGCATGTACCCCCGGGTTTTAGGTCGATGCAGTCGGCTTTACGGTGCTGAAGCGCCGGCTTCTGGCGCAACGCCCGACAAGGCGCGGATGCGCGCTGCCTTTCGGGCATGGCAACGGCTCAAGGCGCAAGGAGGGGTGGCAAGTCTGTACCCACAGATCGAGCATTGCCACGATCGTAACCAAGCAATTTTTGACGCCAATTTGGCTTTGGGCATCAAGATGCTCGGGGCGCAATCCGTTCTCAAAGCGGCCGCCGTGAGCCATCTTGAAATTGCGCATGCCCTGTTTCCTGACAATATTGCCGCTCTTGGCAACTATGCAATAGCCCTCGCCTGGCATGGACGTTTTAACGAGGCCGATACGCTGTTCCGGCACGGTGCGCAATTCATGCCGGAACAGTTCGCCCAAACTACAGGAGCACTGTAATCGGCAACGCAGGCTGGCGGGCACGCTGGAGTTTTTTTGTGAACCCCTGGCCGGCGCATACGGCGCAGGCGAACTGATGCGCCGTATGCATAAGGAACGTCTCGTCTTCGGTGGAACATCCGTGAAAATGTTTCCAGCAACCTCGTGCGGACTGGAGGAAGGGCCATGCTCGTTTCCGTCATAATACCAACCTGGAATCGTAAAGAAAAACTGCAGCGCGCGGTCAACAGCGTTTTGGCTCAGGCGGGGACTCCCCTTGAGATTCTTGTGTGCGACGACGGTTCCACTGATGGGACGCCTGAAATGGTGCGCGACTGGCAAAACCGTGATCCGCGTGTACGCCTAATTGCCAAAGGACGGGGTGGTCGCCCCGCCATTCCACGCAACAACGGCATCGAAGCAGCTGCGGGCGAATGGCTGGCCTTTCTGGACGATGACGACATGTGGGTGGAGGGCAAACTAAAAAAACAGCTGGTTCTTCACAAGCGGTATGGTGCACTTGCCATGTGCACCAACGCGTTCCGCGTGCGGGCGGACAAGCATGCCTCGCCTCCGTTTTTTACCCACATGCCGCTGTACCTGACACATGACGATATGGTGAAGGAAAACGGAGTAATTTGCAGCTCGGCCATGCTACATCGCTCCATCCTGGATAAAACCGGTGGTTTCCCGGAGGATTCCGAAATTGCCTACGAGGATTACGCGCTGTGGCTGCGGGTAACCAGCCTGACGCCCTTTTACTGCCAGAACGAACTTTGCGTGGTTTATTATGATGCACCGAAAAGCAGTTATCGCGGCCGCGCTCCAGGTGATTCCGAGCAGGAAAGACTACAGCGCGTCTATCTGGACTGGCTGCGGTGGGTTAAAAAAATGCGACTGCACGCAAGGAGTGCATAATGGACAGGCTTGAGCTGAACATCGCCGTGCCTCCAATGGCGATTGTAAAGATAGACGGCGGGTTGGGCAGCCAGATGTGGCAATATGCGCTGAGTCTTGCGGTGGCCCGCCACTCTCCCTTTGAAGTGCGGCACGACCTATCGTGGTTTCGCAACTGCGCAAAGGACATATACGGTGTTGAAAACAGGCTGTTCGCTCTCAACAGGGTGTTCACCAACATCCGACTGCGCCTTCCATCCGAAAGAGACCGAATGCTTTTCATGCGGCTTCTCAGCAGATATCGTGGCAGCCATTGCGATTTTGATCCCAGTGTGCTTGCTTTGGATCAACCGACTTATCTTGGCGGGTACTACATTAATTCGCGCTACGTGACCTGTGCGGAAAAAGATATCCGCAAGGCATACGAGTTCTCGCCGAAGGTCAGGGAGCAGAATCCCGGCCTGCTGGAAACCATAAATTCCGCGCTCATGCCGGTAGCTGTGCATGTACGACGTGGCGACTATATAGGTTCGATTCACGACGTGCTGACGGAACAATACTTTGAACGCGCCTTCAAAATACTTGCCGCAGCATTATCGCCAAAACCCACATTTTTTATTTTTTCCAACGGGATGGACTGGGCAAAAAAGACGTTTGCCACCTGGCCCTACGACTTCGTTTATATGGAAGACAATGACAATGACGACGTAGCTGGGGATCTGTTTTTAATGACGCAATGCAGGCACTTCATCATTTCCAATTCGACCCTGAGCTGGTGGGCCGCATGGCTTTCGCTGAAAGCGAAAGACAAAACCGTCATTATGCCCGATGTATGGTGTGCCGGGGAACACCCCATCGCAGGCGAACATATGCGGGGGGGGGACGGCTGGCACATGTGCCCCGTAGCTTGAGGCGGAGCAATTTTTCTTGCAAAACATTTCAACGGCGGGAGCAGGCGTGGACAAGGAACAACTGACTGTGAAAGAACGCTTTTTGCTGCGGTTCAGCGAGGTTGCGGGACAACTGGAAGACAATGGCCGCTTTTGCTGCCGTTGGGAAGATTTGTGGCCCTGCTTGGGCGACGCCCAGGGGACAACTCCCTTTGACGCGCACTATGTCTATCATACGGCTTGGGCTGCTCGTGTTCTCGCCCGGACGCGACCTGCGAACCATATTGATATTTCTTCGAGTCTGTATTTTGTGTCTATCGCTTCGGCCTTTGTACCCATAACTTTTTACGACTACAGGCCAGCACCTCTGACGCTCAGCAATCTTCGCTGCAAACGTGCGGATCTTACAAATCTTTTCTTTGCCGACGCCAGCGTAACCTCACTGTCGTGCATGCATGTTGTTGAGCACATAGGGCTTGAACGCTACGGTGACCCTTTTGATCCCCGGGGCGATGTCACAGCTATGAAGGAGCTTGAGCGCGTACTTGCGCCAGGGGGACAACTACTTTTCGTCGTCCCCGTCGGGGGCTGTGCAAAAATTCAGTATAATGCTCATCGCATCTATACCTATAGCAGCATACTGGGCACCTTTGACACGCTGCGCCTTGAAGAATTCGCCCTTATTACCGACAGGGGGGAATTCATTGCCCATGCTTCAGAGGCGCAAGCGCAGGCACAGGGATACGGTTGCGGATGCTTTCTTTTCAGAAAAACAGAAAGCAATTGACGCCAGGCCGGGTGCTGCGGATGCAAAAGACCACGGAGGCGATGCATCAAATATAAAGGGCGGCATCTTCTCTCTGGCAGGTTTCCGCAGGCGAAGATCAGGATACACCCACAGGGCAGCCACCGAGTACAGAACCGAAAACCGGGCGTGCCTGCCAGAGGGGACTGCCTTTTTTATGCGCTCCCCGTTTATGGCCGGACCGTGAGGGATGCAACTTTTTAAGCAGCCGCGTATCACTGTTGCTTATGCAGGATATGCTCCGGGGACAGCAAGGTTTACCTTGGAACGGATTGCTGCGAATCCGCACGCGATCCACGGCACGCATCAGGCGCTTCACATGCGGCATCTCCGCCACCCCGGCTGCGTAACGTCCTGGCGTCATTACTCCCCAGCGCTTCATCAATATTCTACGGATGTCGCTGCCATTTTTGGGGCATCTTATCGTAATTGCAGGCGCCAAGCTTTCCCCATGGCATGTAAAACCCCCATCAGGTCTTGAACATTTCAACCTGATGGGGGCGGGTATAATCCCATAGCCTGGAGCGGGCTATGGCGAGAAGTTGACATTAAAAACTTTTGCCAACATTTTTATCAAAAATCGTTTACCCCATTGCCCGTTGCAGCCGGGCGAGGGTTTCCTGCTTACCCAGAAAGGCCATTATTTCGTTGAGGTGCGAGCCGCCCATAAAGCCCATGAGGGCCGTGCGCAGGGGCGGGGCAACTTCCTTGAACTTGAGGCCGTTGTCGGCCACATAGGCGTTGAGCGCGGCCTCAAGCGCCTCGGCGGTAAAGGGCTCGCAGGCGGCAAACACTGCGGACAGAGCCTGCAGATGCGCCTTGCCCGCATCGGTAAAGTGCTTGGCCGCGTCCTTTTCCACATAGCTGAGCTCGGCGGCGGGCACTACCAGCGGGCGGAACGCCTCGCCCAGAGCCTTGAGGTTGTTGGCCCGCTCGCGAAACATGACGCACAGGGGTTCGAGCTTTGCCAGAGGCAGGCTGCCAAGACCGGCGGCCTCCACAAAGGGCGCAACCAGCGCGGCAAGCTCGGGCAGGGGCAGTTCGCGCATAAAGTGCGCGTTGCACCACTCAAGCTTGGCAGGGTCAAAGGCGGCGGCTGCCGGGTTGAGGTTTGTGCCGTCGAAGTATTCGATCAGCTCGTCTTTGGTAAACAGCTCCTGATTACCGTGCGACCAGCCGAGCCTCACAAGGTAGTTTACCAGAGCCTGCGGCAGCAGACCGTCCTGCTGATATTCAATAACCGCCCGCGCGCCGTGGCGCTTGGAGAGCTTTTGCCTGTCGGGGCCAAGAATCATGGGCACATGCCCAAAGTGCGGCACGGGCAGGCCAAGGGCCTCGTAAATGAGTATCTGGCGGGGGGTGTTGGAGACATGGTCGTCGCCACGGATAACGTGGGTGATGCCCATCTCGTAATCGTCCACTACCACGGCCATGTTGTAGGTGGGCATGCCGTCGGCGCGGCGAATGACCATGTCGTCCAGCTCGGCGACGTCCACGGCGATCTTGCCCTTTACCAGGTCGTCAAACACGACCTTGCCCGCCATGGGGGCCTTGAGGCGCACGCAGTGCCCCTCGCCGGGGCCAATATTTTTATCGCGGCAGCGGCCATTGTAGCGCGGTTTGAGGCCGTTTTGACGGGCTTCTTCACGCATGGCGTCCACCTCTTCGGGCGTGCACGAGCACCAGTAGGCGTGGCCGGTCTCCAGCAGCTTGTCCACATAGCGGTTGTACACGTCGGCGCGCTGGGTCTGGTAGGTCAGGTCGCCGTCCCAGTCCAGCCCCAGCCAGCGCATGGAGGCGAGGATGGAGTCGGTGTATTCCTGCTTTGACCGCAAAAGGTCGGTGTCTTCAATACGCAGGTGAAAACGGCCGCCGAAGTGCCGGGCCAAAAGCCAGCAAAAAATGGCGGTGCGTGCGCCGCCTATGTGCAGATGCCCCGTGGGGCTGGGTGCAAATCGGGTTACCACTTGAGTCATGTTGCTTTCCTTAAACTGGCGTTGGGGGCAAGGTGGCGCATGGGCGGCGCAGTGTCAAGGGCTGCTCAGCAGCCAGAGCGGCCATCGCCGGAAAGACGGTCGCCCTTCGCGGCATCTCCGGCGGCACCCTGCCCCTTGGCCCGGCGCGGGTTAAAAAGATTGAGCGTGCGCGTCAGGTCCGCAAGATTGATGGGCTTGGTCAGGTGGGCGTTCATGCCCTCCTGGATGCTGCGCTCGGCGTCGCCGCGCATGGCGTAGGCCGTCATGGCGAGGATGGGCACGCTGTCCGCGCCGGGCAGCCCGCTTGCCCGGATGGCGCGGGTGGCGGAATATCCGTCCATGACCGGCATCTGCACATCCATAAGGATAATGTCTATCTCCGCATGCCGACCGGCCCACATGTCCACGGCTTCCCGCCCGTTGACCGCCGAGACGCACTCGATGCCCATGCCGTCCAGCAGCACTTCCATTATCTCGCGGTTTATGTCGCCGGCTTCAGCCACAAGCACGCGCAGCCCGTGCAGAGACCGGGCATCAACGCCCGCAGAATCTTTGGTCGGCTTGTCGTCGCGCTGGACGCTGCATACGGCAAAGGGCAACTCCACCCGAAAGACGCTGCCCTTGCCGGGCTCGCTCTCAACCGAGATGCGCCCGCCCATCAGAGCAGTCAGACGGCGGCACAGCGAAAGCCCAAGCCCCGTGCCCCCAAACCGGCGCGTTATGGACGTATCCGCCTGCGAAAAAGGCGTAAACGCGCGGGCAAGCTCTTCGGTCGACATGCCTATACCCTCGTCGCTCACAGTGCAGACAACGCGCACCCTGTCGCCGGTATTTTCCTGCAGATCAAGGGCCAGCCGCACCGTGCCCCGCGCTGAAAACTTCAGCGCGTTGCCGCCGAGGTTAAGCAGTATCTGGCGCAGACGCAGGGCGTCGCCCGACAGAAAGTCGGGAATGTTGGGATCGACAAAGCTCTCAAGCGTAAAATCCCTGCCTTTGTGCCCGGCCTTGGGCCGCAGCAGCGACATGACGGCCTCCAGCTCTTTGCCGGGCTGAAAGGGCAGGTTTTCCAGCTCCAGCCGGTTGGCCTCGATCTTTGAAAAATCGAGCAGGTCGTTGATGATGTCCAGCAGCGACTCGCAGGTTGAGTGGATTTTTTCCACATAGTCGCGCTGTTGCGGATTCAGCGGCGTATTGAGCACAAGATGCGCCATGCCCATGATGCCGTTCATGGGCGTGCGTATTTCGTGGCTCATGTTTGCCAGAAAGATGCTTTTGGCGGCGTTGGCGGCCTCGGCGCTTTCCTTGGCCTCGCGCAGGATGCGCTCGTGCTGGCGCGTCTCGGTAACGTCGCTGATATAGCCGGTAATGCGCAGTACGCCCAGCACGCCCACAACCTCATATGCCAGGGCGTACCAGCGCAGGCCCTTGCGGGGGTGCGCCACCCTGAGCTCCAGATGCTCCTGACCGCCGGGTGTCCACATGGCGGGCAAACAGAGCTTGTGCCACTTTGGCCGGTCTTCGGCCACAATGCGCGCCTCCATGCGCTCCAGCCTCTCCGCCATGCTGGCTGCGGGGTTGATGCCAAACTGCTCGTAAAAAACATCGTTGCCGCTGAGGTCCAGCTCGCCGTTTTTCGAGCCGGGCGATTTCAAACACGCCCAGCCAACCGAGACGGCAGGCCAAAGAAAAGACGCACCAGGCCTTCGCGCAGGCTTTGGTGCGCCTCGTGCAGTTCGGTCATGTCCTGATGATAACCGACAATCCGCACAACATCGTCCTGCTCGTCGCTGATGCGCCGTCCGCCGCAGCGCACCGGCACAAGCCCCCACTGGGGATGATTATAGAGGTAGCGCACCTCGTGCATGGCCTTGTCGGCCAGAAATTCGTCGTGGATGGCCCACAGGTGCTGCTTCGAGCGGGCATCGACCCTGTCCACCCAAAAATTGAAGCTTTCAGCGGGGGTCATTTCTTGGCTCGCGCCCAGCAGCCGCATGGTCACCGGGTTGGCAAGCATGGACATGTACCCGGTGTTGCGGTCAATTTCTATGACCCACAGTCCCACGTTGGCCGCAGCCAAGGCTTCACTGCTCCAGTCCTCGTTGCGAGACACGTCTTTTTCTGCACCGCTTGCGGTCATATGCCCCCCGTTTCCATGGTATAATCCATAGCCGTTTTATCTCGTCAGCACAATGGCATACGCCTCACGCGCCCGCCCCCGGGCTGGCGAGCCTGCCCGACACGGCACAAAACAAAAATCCATGCAATGCCACGCAGTTGTCACACCCGGCGCTTGCATGGTTACGCACAGGGTGCTAGCGTTTACAACTGTCAAGCAAATACACATACTATAGCGAAAGGCCCCGGCGGGCCGGGCGGCGCTGCTAGCGCTGCCGCGCCGTCGGCAAAGCAGCCTTTCCGGCTGAACAGCCAGAGGATTACCCTTATGAAAGATGCCACGGTGGTTATCAAATACGGCGGACACGCCATGGACAATTCCGACCTCAGCTCGGCCTTTGCCAACGACCTTGCCCAGCTCTCGGCGCAGGGCATGGAATTTGTGGTGGTGCACGGCGGCGGCCCGCAGATATCGTCGCTGCTCAAACGCCTCAACATCGAAAGCCGCTTTGTGGACGGCCTGCGCGTTACCGACATCGCCACCATGGAAGCCGCAGAAATGGTGTTGTGCGGGCAGGTCAACAAGGCCGTGGTCAACGAATTTGCCCAGCAGGGCGTGCGCGCCGCTGGCATCTCTGGTCGTGACGGCGGGCTGCTGCGGGCGTCTGTAAAAAATCCCGCTCTGGGCCTTGTGGGCACGGTGGATGCCGTCGACCCCGCCCTGCCCCGCTGCCTGCTGGCTGGCGGCTTTGTGCCGGTGGTGGCCCCTGTGGCCTCCGGACCGGACGGCGAAGCCCTGAACATCAACGCCGACACTGCGGCCGGTGCGCTGGCCGGGGCCCTCGGTGCGGAATATTTTGTGCTGATATCTGACGTGCCCGGCGTGCTGGACGGCGACGGAAGGCTGATACCCAGCCTGAACCGCCGCGAAATCCAGACCCTGCGCGAGGCGGGAGTGATCACCGGGGGTATGATCCCCAAGGTGGAGGCCTGCCTCAACGCCCTGAATGCGGGTTGCCAGCGAGCGCTCATCCTTGATGGCCGCTCGCCCTCAAGCCTGCGCCGCTACCTGCTTGACGACGCGCCACTGGGAACGGTGGTCGCCAACTAGAGCATTGTAGCGCTGGAGGGTACGGGGAGGTTTCCCCTTCGGCCCCCCTCTCGTGCTTCATTTAAATAGAGCATACTGCCAGCAAAAGGGGATTCCCCCAGGCAGACCCAAAAAATAAGGCCCAAACCGCACGACGCACATGACCGCGTCACCCGGTTTCGGGCCTTTTGCTTTTTTGCAAATCTGGATTTTTCAGCGGCCTCGCCGCACCCACCACTCGCTCTCCACCTGACCATACCACCAGCGGTTGTGGTCTGCCCGCAGCACGGCCTCGGCCACTTGGCGGGCAGCGGGGCTGCGCAGACGCTTGACCGCGCTCTCCAGCCACTGTTCCGCAAAAGCATTGCCCTTGTCGAGCTCGGCCTTGAGGTTGCAGATGAGGTCCAGCTGATCGGCATCGTGCGCCAGCAGGGCCTCGCGGCTGGATTCTTCTTCCAGCTCGTCCCAGAGCGGCAGCACGTCTTCTTCCAGCCCGGTGCCCGCCACGCAATCCTCCAGCGCCTTGCGGGCCTGACACTGCGCATAGCGGTGGTTCACATAGTTGAGATCGCCGGTGCGCGCCTCGTGCAGGTCGTGGAACAGGCACAGGTACGTCACCCGGGCCGGGTCCATACCGCACATGCGGGCCAGCGCGTAGCCCATGACGCTCACCCGGTACGAATGCTCGGCCACGTTCTCCTGCCCGGTGCCCAAAAGGCGTAGCCAGTGCGCGGCGTGTGGCGCAGCATGCCGACTTCGTTAAAAAAATCCGCCAACCGGTCAAGCCGCTCGGCACCCACATCCACAGCCGAAAAATCGCCGTTGTTGCTCTTGGATTCGCTCATTCCTGTTCCATACCGACAGCGGCGGCCTGTGGCAAGGCTGCGCGGACGGAAACTGAGATGAAAGAAGCAGAAACGCCCCGGCGGCTCAAGGACTGCGCCCTAAAGAATCCCCTCACCGGCTGCCGCATCCGCGCAATGCGTCTGCATCTGCTGTCGCATCTGCGCCATGACCAAGAATCCCCCCTACTGGTGTAAAATGCACTCACGGCCTTTTGCGGGCTGAGATACTTTGTACGCTGGCAAGGCCTGCAAGAGGACGGCAGCGGGCGTGGGCGCATGGTTCATGACCGATGTCGCCCCTCTGGGGAGCGCAGCCAGCGTGCAAAAAGCCGTTCACTCAAGGCCATACTTGCGCAGCTTATTATGAAGGGTGGCTCGCGTAATGCCCAGCTGGCGCGCGGCCTCGCTCTTGTTGTCGCCGGTCTGGCGCAGGGTTTCCTCAATGGCGCGGCGCTCCACGGTGTCGAGGGACAGGCCTGCGAGGGAGGCGTCCATCTCGGGCTGACGCTCTCCCGCCGGGGTGGGGCCGGTGACAACAGCGGGCAGCTCGCGCTCGGTGATGAGGTCGCCGTTGCAGAGAATAACGGCCCGCTCCACGGCGTTTTCGAGCTCGCGCACGTTGCCGGGCCAGGCGTAGCGCAGCATGCTGGCCAGAGCCTGGGGCGAAAAACCGCGCACGCTTTTTGCGGTTGCGGCTGGCAAAGCGCTCAAGAAAATGCGCGGCAAGCACGGGGATGTCATCGGCGCGGTCACGCAGGGGCGGCACTTCGATACAGATGACGTTGAGGCGAAAGTACAGGTCTTCGCGAAAGCGCTTTTGGGCCACCTCCTCCCGCAGGTCGCGGTTGGTGGCGGCCAGCACGCGCACGTCCACGGTGATGGCGGCGTCGGCCCCCACGCGCTGCACCTCGCCCTGCTGCAGGGCGCGCAGCAGTTTTGCCTGCAGCGACAGCGGCATTTCGCCAATTTCATCCAGAAAAAGCGTGCCTCCGTTGGCCTGGGCAAAACGTCCTTCGCGGCGACGGTCCGCGCCGGTGAACGAGCCTTTTTCATGCCCGAACAGCTCTGACTCCAGCAGGTTTTCGGCCAGCGCGGCGCAATTGACCGTAACCAGCGGCTTTTCCGCCCTGGCGCTGGCGCTGTGCAGTGCGCGGGCCACCAGCTCCTTGCCCGTGCCAGATTCGCCTGAGATCAGCACAGTGGCCTCGGTGGGCGCGACCGTGGCGATGATTTCCTGCATGGCGCGGATGGGGGCGCTGCGGCCAAGAATGCCGGGCCGCGCGGCTGCGTCGCCGAGCTGGCGGCGCAGCTCGCGGTTTTCTACACTGAGGCGCGAATGTTCTATGGCTTTTTCAAGCGTGTGCCTGAGCGCTTCAAAATCCAGAGGCTTTACCAGGTAATCGTATGCACCGAGACGCAGGGCCTCCACGGCTGTTTCCACAGAGGAATACGCCGTCATGAGCACCACGGGCAGGGCTGGGTTGTACTCCAGAATATTGCGCAGCGCGTGGATACCGTCCATACGCGCCATGCGCACATCGGTCAGCACGGCGTCAAAGGACTTTTCGCGCACCAGACTGACGGCTTCATCGCCGTCGGCGGCTTCTTCCACCGCGTATCCCCACGAGCGCAACATGGTGCGCAGCATGCCGCGATGGGCATCGTCATCGTCTACAACCAGAATGCAGTTGCTCACTGTATCCTCACTTTATGCTTGAACAAAAGCCCAGAGCCGTTATGCCTGCCTGTTCTGCGCCACGCTGCCCTCCGCCGCGCGGGGCAGCCAGATGCTGAACGTGGTTTCGCCGCGCCGCGCAGCCTGCGCGGGACGCGAGACGACGCTTATCTCGCCGTCGTGGGCTTCGATAATCTTGTGAACCATGGCCAAGCCAAGGCCCGTGCCCTGCCCCTTGGTGGTATAGTATGGATCAAAAATGTGCGGCAGCTGGGCCGGTTCAATGCCTGTGCCGTTGTCGCGCACCATCAGGCACACGCGTCCCTTGCGCTCCACAATGGCCAAGGTGAGCTGTCCGCCGTCGGGCATGGCGTCCAGCGCGTTGAGGCACAGGTTCAGCAGGGCCTGCCCCATGCGCTCGGGATCGGCCATGGCCAGCGGCACGCGCTTGGGCGCGCGGCAGACAATCCTGACGCCGCGTTTTTCCGCATCCTGATGCACAAGGCGCGTCACGTGGTCAATCACCAGCTTCAGGTCGGCCGGGTGGGGGCTTACGTCGCTGGGACGCGAAAGACCTATAAGATCCATAATCACGCGGTTAAGACGGTCAACCTCGTGCACCATGACGTTGGCGGCCTCGCGGTCTTCGCTGCCCTCGGGAAAGCGCTGGCCGAAATAGGTGGCGTAGCCCTTGATGGAACTCAGGGGATTGCGGATTTCGTGCGCCACACCTGCGGCCAGATTGCCCACGGCGGCCAGTTTTTCCTTACGGCGCACCTCTTCCTCGAGCCTGCGCACCTTGCCCTCGGCCATGCGCTGACGCTGCCGCGATTCGCGCGCGCGTTCGGCATAATACAGGGCCACCAGACAGGCCAGCCCCACCAGCAGGGTCACGGCAGCCAGCATGGCAACGTAGTCGCGGTTCTGGCTGCGGGTTATTTCAAAGGGCGAAAGGTCAAGACCCAGAAATATGACCGGCAGCGGAAAGCCCCGGGGCAGATCGCGCAACCCGGGCGAAAACTGCCTGTACACGGCAAACACGCGTCGCCCTTCCATGCGCATGATGCCCCAGTGGGGCAGCATGTCGGGCGCAAGCTCGCGCATGATGCCGTCGTCGGCCTCGCGCCCGCCCACGTGCAGTATTTCGCCCAGTCGGGCCGGGTTGCTGTGCGCAACGATGGTTCCGTCAGGCATGGTCACTGCCACCAAAGACAATGCCGGGGCTGTCGGCCATTTCTTCCCAGCAGCACCTGCAGGCGCACGCCCGCCTCGCTGCGCATGCCGGAACGCAGGATGCTTTCAAAGGCAATGATCAGCGATGAGCCTTTTTCAGCCAGCAGGCGGGCCATTGCCGCCTCGCTTCGGTCGATGGAAATAAGCGTCAGCAGGGTTATCATGAGCGCCAGCACCACCGCCGCACCGCCCAGCAACAGGCCCCAGAGGGGTACGCGCGGCCACATAGGCCGCCTGCGCTATTTTTGCAGTATCAGCCTGATCTATGGGCAGCGGGCAGCAGCGCCCAGGCTCCGGCCCTTTTTTGTCCGTACTGGTGTTTTCCGTATTCATTGCGGCACGCTCGATATCGCTATGCGGGTCATCCGTGGGTGGCCCACGCCGGGTCAAAATTTTTGCACGCTTTTTGCAAGATCTTTGCTATTCCTGCACCCCTGCGGTCAGGAATCTTGCCACCCCGCTCTGTGCTTGGTAAGAGAGCGGGACGAGTTTATTTTCCAGAAGGTCTTTTATGATAAAACCCCTTCTTTCCTTATGCGTTCTGGCCAGTCTGTGCCTTCCCCAGCCAACGGCGGCGGATCAGACCGACTATGCGGAATATACCCCTGCGCCGGGAAGCCCCGCCGCTACGCACTCTGCTGACATGCGCGCGTGGCTGCAGCAGCTTTCGCCTCCGCAGCGGGCCAAGGCCCAGGCCGTGATTGACGAGTACACTCCCAAAATCAACGCGTTGCGCAAAAGTATCCTGCAGAAAAAAAACGAGCTCGCCCACCTGAGCTACAACCAGACGACCTCGCCCGAAACCCTGCCCCGCCTGGGGCATGAACTGCAGCAGCTGCGGGACGAGCTGCGCACCCTTTTGCAACGAGCAGACCAGCGCATGGACGCCGAGGTGGGCGTGCCGCTAGGCAGCCCGCAAACGCGCGGCTGCAGCATGGAATACCCCGGCCTGTCGACCTCTGCCAGCAAATAACCGAGACCAGACACTCGCGCAAACGCGCGCCTGCCTTCATGGCGGGCGCGTTTTTTGTTTTTTTTGCGGCCCTCGACCACTGTAAGAAAATTATGCAGATGTACAAATTTTATACAGGGACGACTGCCGAATGTATAAAAACATACGCTTCACTGGGCACTGGCGCAACGACAAAGGGCAATTCATATACAATATGCTGTTTTTATTGAAAAAATAATCTTTGGCACGCGCATTGCTTTATAGCAAGCAAACGTTGCAACAACAACGAGCCCATATACAAGAATTTTGCTTAAGAGGTAGCTTTCCATGAAGTCCAAAAACATCGCCATCACAACAATACTTGCTGCCACCCTGTTGGGTAAGCGCCATATCAGTTTACAGCCAGCCGGCCCCTGCGGGCGATATGCCTGAAGGCATGCGGGAAATGGGCGGCTGCCAGGGCGAAATGCCCTGCCCGGCATGCAGGGTCACGGCATGCACGGCATGATGGGCCGAGGCGCTTACACTCCTGAACAACTGCAAAAATATGATGCCATTGTGGCCGAATTCGCCAAGCAGATGGAACCCATCAAAGACCAGATGTTTATCAAACGGCAAGAGCTGCGCGCCCTGCAAAATGCGGCTAACCCCGACATAGCGGCGGTGCGCGCCACGGCGACTGAAATGCTGCAGCTCAGAAAGCAGCTTGGTCAGATGCACGAAACCATGGCCCAGCGCCTTGAAAAGAAGTGGGCAAGCCTGCGGCAGCCATGCCGAAAAAGGACGCCCCAGCCCAGGCTAAACATCAGCACGGCGCGGCCCAGTAGACACTAACCCAAATTGCCGCTCCCAACTCGTCCGCCCAAGGCGGTGCACATATAAGCCTCCCGCAGAGTAACATTTCCGTCATGCCCTCTACCCCCAAGGGGGGCATGGCGGAGCCTCCAAAAAACCTCCTCCTTTGAACAGAACCTTTTAACCATCAACACCCTCCCTCCCTTCTCGGCCGCCGGTTCCCCCCGGCGGCCGCCTTCTTTTTTTATACCCGCGCCACAGACCGCGCCTGCGGTCAGGCGTGAAGCGGCGGCAGCAAAATATGCGGTTCGGTATCTTTGTCAAAAACCGCAGTCCGCAAGCCAAGAGCCGCCCAGGCCGGGCGCAGCTCGCCGCCAGCCCCCCAAAAGTAGCCCTGCGCCGCGCGCGGCAGACGCAGATCAAACATTTCCACGGGGCCGCCCCCCCGCGCCGCATGCGCGTCAAGCGCCTGGCGCACGGCCAGCAGCAGGGCGCGCCCCTTGACCCTGCCGCCCAGCTCCTTATCCACAGGCCCTGCCAGCACGGCTGCGGCCAGCCCCGGCTCTGGGGCAAGGCCCATGCGGATCACGGGCACGCCAGCCCTCGCGGCGGCAAGCCAGCCCCCGGCTAGAGCCTCAAGCGTGACCTCAAGCGACCACGGTTCATAACTTTTATCGCGCCACATGGCGGCGAGGCCGGTTCCTTCCAGCACCAGGCAGGGATAAAAACGCAGCATGTCCGCACCTGCACCCAGGGCTGCGGGCACATCCGCCGCAAAGTGCTGCGGGGTATGGCCAGGCATGCCGGGCAACAGCTGCACCCCAAGCTTGAGGCCCGCCGCACGCACGCTGGCGCAGGCGGCCAGCGCTGTCTGCCCGCTGTAACCCCGGCGCGCCGCGGCAAGGGCGCTGTCGCCAAAACTCTGCACGCCAAGCTCAACCACGCCGCAACCCGCGCTGCGCAGCCGCTCTAGCATACTGGCGTCCACCCTGTCAGGCCTGGTCGAACACCGGAACGAGCCCTATCCACCCCTGCTCCAGCGCCTCGCGGGCCAGATCAAGACAATCGGCCAGCTCCCGCTCAGGCAGAGCGGTAAAGGTACCGCCGTAAAATGCCAGCTCGGCAGGGGCTTGCCCCTGCTCATGCCGCAGCCGCAAACCATGCCGGGCAGCGCGCAACAAACCGCCCGCCCCATCCCTGCCCGGCTCACCGCGTGAGGCGGACGCGCCGCCAAGACCGGTCTGCACGTCCTGCGCACAAAAAACGCAGCGCACAGGGCAGCCCCTGAAGGGTAAAAATACCGGCACAACAGCCTGCCGCGCGGCGCGAGGCCGCAGGCGGCCAAAATCGATGGGCAATACGCTCACGAGAGCCTCCCCGGCATGCGCGGGCAGACCCCCGCCCCGGCTGCCAAAATCACAGGATCACAGGGGTCGGATGCGTACATGATAACGGAGAAAAAAAACTTTTTTTTAAGGGGCATAGATGCTCGCTGACTGTGAAACGGTATGTGGAGCGCGTCGGGCGGAAAATGACATGCAGGTGAATTTTTTAAAAAAACCTTGCTCTGCTTGTAAGTTGCGTGTATTTTACACAAAAGTTCCGTTCGTGTGAAGCTGACGACCATTGCTGCGGGGCACAGGAACACAGGGTTCCATTAAGCCATACCAGCGCACTGCGCCGGAGAGCACTATGAAAAAACACTGACCAAAGCGGACATCGTGGAGGCCATCTACGAAGAAACGGACAAGAACCGCGTAGATGTAAAAAACGTGGTGGAAAAACTGCTGGAGATCATGAAGATCGCCATCAAAAAGGACCGGGCGCTGCTGATCAGCGGGTTCGGCAAGTTTGAGTGTTACGACAAGGCCTCCCGCAAGGGACGCAACCCAAAAACAGATGAAACCATCACCCTGCCGCCGCGCAAGGTAATGGTATTCCGTCTTTCGCGCAAACTTCGCGCGGAGCTGAACCCCTAGGCAAGCTGCCAAGCCTCGGCAGCCTGCGCATGCCGTTGGGGGCGCGTGTGACGCGTTTCTTGTCGTGCGCGCTTTTTCTTGCCATTGCAACGGCCAGCGCCCCCTGAAGGGTACAGAGCGCTCACAGGCATGTCCTGCGCCCGGAGCGGCTGGGGGCTGGCCGCATGCAGGTTCGGCGGGCCTTGGCACTATCTGCTGGGCGCAGACACCACACGCCGCTGCACGCGGCAGAATTCAGGCTGACGCCAGAGCGGCGGGCATGTCCACGCCGCCCAACGGGAGTCGCACATGCTTTTTAACTCGTATTCCTTCCTTTTTGCATTTCTCCCCTTGCTGCTGGTTTGCTGGCGACTGACCCAGGGCTACGGCCCCACGGGGCTGGCGCTTGTGCTGCTGGCTTTTTCGATCGTTTTTTATGGCCTGTGGGGTCTGCCGTTCCTTATCCTGCTGGCAGTCATACTGGGCATGAACTACGCCTTTGCCCTGGCCCTGGCGGCGCCCGAACATGAGTCAGCACAGGATGCCGCCAGCGTCGAGGCTGCTGGCCCGGCCGAGCCAACCGGGGCGGAAGTCAAAGCCGGGGGAGCATGCCTGTGCGGCGCGCATAAACAGACCGGCTGCCGGTTTGGCCTGAGCCGCAAAAGCCTGCTGACCCTGGCGATGGTACTCAACCTGCTGCCCCTGTTGTGGTTTAAATATTCGGCCTTTCTGGCCCAGAACCTGGGCGCGCTTTTGCACGCGCAGTGGCATTTTACCCCTCCGGGGCTGCCTCTGGGCATTTCATTTTATACCTTTATACAGATCGCATGGCTTGTGAGCGTCTATCGCGGGCAGGTAACCCCGCAGGGGTTTACGCGGCACGCGCTGTTTTCGGCCTGCTTTCCTTACGTCATCTCAGGCCCAATCGTGCGCTACGAGCAGATGGGGCCGCAATTTGACGCGCTAGCGCCCGCCACGTCAGAAAACCTGGCGCAGGGCTTTACGCTGTTTACCATCGGCATGGTCAAAAAGGTTCTGCTGGCCGACAGCATCGCCATGTATGCCGACTCTGTTTTCAATGCGGCGGAAAAGGCCTTTCCCCTCAGCGGGGCTGAAGCGTGGCTGGGGTCGCTGTGTTATACCTTCCAGCTGTATTTTGACTTTTCGGGTTATACCGACATGGCCATCGGCCTTGCCCTGATGCTGGGCCTCAAGCTGCCAGAAAACTTTGATTCCCCATACAAATCAACCGGCATTGTGGATTTTTGGCGGCGCTGGCACATCACGCTCAGCTCGTGGCTGCGCGACTTTTTGTACATCCCCCTGGGCGGCAACCGTCAGGGGCGGCTCATGCAGTACCGCAACCTGTTTCTGACCATGCTTATCGGCGGCGCGTGGCACGGAGCGGGCTGGACATTTATTGTCTGGGGCGCGCTGCACGGCATGATGCTGAGCATCAACCACTTTTTCCGCGCCTGCATCAAGGGCAAAACCCTTGAGCGGGTTCTGGCCCTTGCGCCGTTCAGGCTGTGCTCAATCCTGTTTACGTTCTTTTGCATCAACCTGTGCTGGGTTGTGTTTCGGGCGCTGACCATCGAGGGCGCGGGGCGCATGTACAAGGCCATGTTCACCGGGCCGTTTACGCGTGAGGCTGCCGGCCTGAGCGCGAACAACCGACGGGCTCGCGGGCTTTGCCGCCCTGGCGGCCCGCTGGCTGCCCAACAACTACATTCAGGGCTGGATTCCCTTTGCCCTGCTGCTGACAAGCTTTGCGGTGGTGTGGGCGCTGCCCAACAGCCGCGAGATGCTGCACGGCAGGCGCGACGGCTCACACCCCCGGCTCAGCTGGCGGCCTACAGCCGCCTGGGCTACAGGGCTGGCTGTCATGGCCTTCCTGACCCTGATTCTGGTTTCGCGCAAGGCGACCTTTTTGTACTTCCAATTTTAACCACGCGTGAACGCCATGAACAACACCACAGAAACCGCCTTCTTGAAGCGTTATTTTCTTGTGCTGCTGGGCCTTGTCCTGGCGGGAGGCCTGCTGGCCGTTCCCTACACCGCGTGGTGGCTGCGCAGCAGCGGCGACGTGGCCGTGGAGCGCGCAGTCGCCTCGCAATCCAAGGGCAACTTTGCCGTTTTCGGCTCTGGCGTTTCGCAGGATTTTGTGGACTACAAGCTCCAGCTCTACGCCAAGGTCAAACCTGAAATCGCCGCCGTGGGTTCCTCGCGCGTCATGCAGTTCAGAGGCGCGTATTTTCGCAAGCCTTTTCTGAACGTGGGCGGCACGGCGGGCAACCTGCCCGTGCTGCGCTCCACATCGACGC
>Ga0268359_11870_pt1 | contig 42401 bp, 32 predicted proteins | sample BioMet11_FD_194416 | JGI IMG/M metagenome (GOLD analysis project Ga0268359, IMG submission 194416) | Sewage microbial communities from Oakland, California, United States - Biofuel 11 (PacBio Assembly) | ecosystem: Engineered > Wastewater > Sewage > Unclassified | place: USA: California | collected...
CGGCAGGTGGGGATGATCTTTTCAAGTACGTTGACCAGGTCCTGCATCAGCAGTTCGGTCCCATAATAATTGACGTCATCGGCGGCTTCCTGGATAAGTACGCTGCAGGTGGTGTGCTGTGAATAGACGACCAGAATGCCATTCTGAATCTTTGATTTCTGGAGCGCGGTGACTACCGAGTCGGTCACGTCGTCGAACGTCGGCCGGCGGTCGGATTGGATTTTGAAAGTATCGTGAAAAGTAGACATACATTCCTCTCTTTTATGCGGGATGGGTTTCATCCCAGGCTTTACGAACGTTGCAGATCATTTCTTCTACCATGGCGCAGGGGTTGGCGGCTTTGATGATGCCGCTGGTCGAGCCGGTAGCTTGAGCCCCCAGTTTAATGATTTCATAGACATCTTTGCCGCAACTGATTCCGGCTCCATGCAGCACCCGAATGGCCGGGTCGACTTGCCAGACGGTTTGATTGATCTTTTGAATGGCCAGCATGTCTTGTTCACTGCGCTTGCCAACGCCGATCAGTTCAGGCGCTTCCGCCAGAACGATGTTGGGGTGCATCTCAGCCACGGCTTTGACCTCATCCAGATTGCCGGCACAAACCAGTGTGGCCAGCCCCACCTCATCAGCCCGGGCCACCGTGCGCCGGATTTCATCCAGCGGAAGGGGTTTTTCGGCGTGATTCAGCAGCACGCCCCTGGCTCCGGCGGCCTGGATGGCTTCCGGCAAGATAGAGCCAATGCCGCGCCCAATGGGCAGTGAATCCATGTGCTGGGCGAAAACCAGCAGATGCCGGGTTTCGTGCACGATCAGAGGGATATCGACCGTTTGAGGAGTGAAGATGATCTGCACGTGATAACGTGCACTGACTTCATCTGCGCACCTGGCCAGTTTGAGAACTTCCTCTCCATAGAGATAGGCCTTAGGCCCGATTTCAAAAAAAGGCGGATTCAGTTGTAAACCTGAATACATAAGACAACTCCCGAAAATGGGTAAACTTCACCTTCTCCTGTCGGTCGAACGGATAGGAGAGATTCAGTACTCTGATTTGGGCAGCTTTGAACGATTACACCAGTATTACTTCCACGCCTTGACTGCGGATGGCTTCCACGATATCCGCCGGTGCATCTGTATCGGTCAGGAGCATTTGAAAAGCACTGATCGGCTTGATGGGCACAAAACCGATCCTGCCAAGTTTGCTGCTGTCGGCAACGAGGACGGTTTTGCGTGAACGCTCAGCCATCAGGCGATCCACTTCGGCCATCAGAATATCAGCAGTCGTGGCTCCTCCCTCGATTGTCAATCCATCGGCGCCCAAGAAGGCCAGATCAGCCGCCAAACCCTGCAATTGATCCAGTGTTTGCGGCCCGGCGGTGGCCTGATAATCAGGCAGATAGATCCCTCCCAGTACGATCAGGTTGGGGGAGGGCCAGGCAAGTACTTCCTGCGAGACAGGAACGGAGTTGGTTACCATGGTGATGGAAGTGCTCAATCGCAGGTCTGCGGGGATCTGTTTGACGATCTGCAGGGTGGTGGTGCCAGAGTCAAAGAGGACGACGTCATGCGGCTTGATCATTTCTGCGGCCGCTTTTCCGATCCGCTGTTTGGCGTTGTTGTTCAGACGCATCTTTTCTGTGAAAGAATGGGAACGTGAACTCCCCGAAACTGAAACTGCTCCCCCGTACACGCGTTTTAGCTGGCCATTGGTCTCTAGAATGATCAAATCACGCCGGATGGATGTTTCAGTGATCTGGAATTGCTCAACCAGGTCGGTTAAATAAACTTTCCCCCTTTCCAGGACCATTTGCGCAATCAGGTTTCTTCTTTCGGCGGCGCTCAGATCATTTGCTTTTTGTGCATCAGCCATTTTTAAATCATTCCTTCCAGTATTCTTTCAGGTTTTTATCAACAAATATTGTTAATTCATTCTACATTCAATTTGTTACATCGTTCCAGCAGAATTTCGACCTTAATTCTCTTAACAAGCCATCCATTTTATTTGAAACTGCCCAAAAATCAAGGTTTTTAAATTTCTACGTACTCGAAGCCTGCCATTTCAGCCAGTAATCTCAGCTTTGCACTAAGATGACCATAAGCAAGGGCCATGTGGTGGGGGTGAGCCAGCTTTGCACCAGGCATCACACCAGTCTTCGATGCCGAGATGCGCCGGTTTGAAGAGCATCTGCGGTGCTGAAACGGGACGTGGTTTGATGGCGACGGATTCCCCTTCGGCAACGATCAGACGCCAGCGGGCCTGTCCCAGTGAGACCAAAGCCAGATTGGTAACGGGGCCAGGAGCATAGGCAAATTCGAAGCCGGCTCCAAACCCATTGACGCCTTCATAGTAAATGCTGTGCTTTACCGAGACATCCGCGGGACGAGCCGCCATCGCCGGATTGCCGTGACCATCGTGAGAAAGCATCATCGCAGACCGTTTGAAATCGATCACATAGTTTTCCAGCAGCGTTGCCTGCCCGGCCAGTTCCTGCAGGATGATCATGGCCGTCAGGGTGGTGATATCCGCTTCTGGCGCGGCAGGCAGGCCAATCTCGCAGAGACGTCCTGTGCCGTAGGAGGGGATGATCCCTACGCGTGGATCAGGCAGCCAGACCTGGTCGAAGGAAGCCAACGCATCGAACTTTCCGTCGCGCAGCACTTTCTCAAGCGCCAGCGCCAGACGGCAGGAACGCTCAAATTGCTGTGCATCCATATCGACGTGGTAGCGGGACTTCTCTTGCTTGACCAGTTCTTCCACCTCAGATTGGGGCAGATTGACCATCGCCTGCGCGACCTTTTCAGGCTCGATCGGCCAGCAGACCGGGCCAACGAACTGGCGCAGGCTCAACTGATCGACCATCAGATCGGTCATTCCCTCGAAGGCATGCCCGGCAATGGCGATTCGGGCACTCTTCAGGCGGCGCATGACCCCGGCAATCTCGATGTATTGGGCCAGTTTTGCCTGACCGGCTTCATCCTCAAGGCGGGAAGTGACCATCCAGAACGGGCGGCCAATGCGCTGCAGGGCAGAGGTCATTTCAGGAACCCCGCACATGCCCGAGTTGATCATGATCAGATCGAAATCAGCGTCTTCGGGCAGAAATTCGATCTGCTGGGTATTCCAGACCAGTACGGGAGCGGTGGTATTCAAAAAGCAGCGGGTGGGGACGATGCCTTTGGTGTAGGCAATTTCAACGGCTACGATCAAATCTACTCCGGCGGCATTGAACATCAAGGCGGCTTCTTCCGCCTGCTCCTCGGTTTCGACCAGTTTGGGACAAACGGTATCCGCAAATTTGGCGATCACACTGCCAATGTGGTCGGCAGATTTTTGGGCCATAGGTCGAACGTGAGCAGTCTTGTTGTAATCGTCCTCCAGTAATGCCATTACCAGTACGCCAACTTTTGGTCTCATGATTTAGTGCTCCTTTCTCTTAAGCTTTCGAGTAATTTCTCTTGAAATAGTCGAACAAAGTTTTATCCAGGTCGCAGTACCGCTGGTAAGCACGCTCGTATACCGCTACATCCTTTCCCGGCTGGATCGAATGTTTGATACGCACCATCGAGTGCACCCCTTCCGCGATGGACTGAAATACGCCACAGGCCACTCCGGCCAGAATGGCATCGCCTACCATACCCGTGTCTTCATTTTCGAGCAGAACCAGCGGCCGATTACAGACGTCGGCTTTGATCTGATTCCAGAGGATGCCGCGGGAACCCCCGCCGGTACTGCGAACTTCACTGATCTTGACCCCGGACTTCTCGATCAATTCGAGGTTCCGCCGCAGCATGAAGGCCACGCCTTCTTGAATGGCACGGACGAAGTGACCGCGAGTATGATGCAGGGTGAAGCCACAGAAAACGCCGCGAGCATCGGGGTTACTTTCAGGGCTGAAGGAGCCCATCAAATGGGGCAGCAAGAGCAAACCATCGCTGCCGGCGGGAACTTCTTGGGCGAGCTGGTTGAGAAGGTCGTAGACGTTTTCCCCTTCCTTCTCTGCTGTCTCGGTTTCCGCTTCGCCAAATTGATCTTTGAACCACTTGTAGGTCATCCCGGCAGTAGGGCATACGGGGACAAAGAGATACTCCCCGGGTACACTGTGTTCGTACACCGGGGTGCGGCAGGTCTTGTCGATCATTGGATCTTCAATACTGGCCTGAATGGCCAGCGCGGCACCGGTGGTTTCTGAAACTACCCCGGTTCCAACGTTGCCGGCCCCGATGGCCCCTACGGATTGGTCCATGCCTCCGCAGACTACCCGGGTTTGGGGGGTAAGCCCCAATTCGCCGGCAGCTTTTGCGGTCAAGGTCCCCGCAACGGAGCCGGGCTGCAGAAGGGTTGCCAACTGATCGGCAGTGATCCCCACTGCACTCAGCGCTTTTGGCCACCAGCCATGCTGGATAATGTCGTAGAAGAGGGTGGTGCAGCTGATCGATCCATCGGTGACGAAATTCCCGGTCATCTGGTAGATCAGGTAATCCTGAACGAGCAAGATCTTGTCGATTTTTTCGAAGATTTCTGGTTCATTTTCTTTGATCCAGAGCACTTTGCAGGCCGTCCAGGTGGGGACAATATCGGGAATGCCCGTGTGGGCGTAAACCTCTGGCTCCAGCTTTTGTTTGAGGGATTCAGCCTGGTTGACTGCGCGGTTATCCAACCAGACCAGCGCCTTGCGCAGCGGCTGACCGTTTTTGTCCAGCACAATTGTGGTCTCCCCCTGGCTGGAGACTGAAAGCCCGACCACCGCTGATGGGTTTACCTGGGATTGTTCCAGTACCGAGCGAATAGTATGGCAAGCAGCCTGCCAGTAGGTAAGGGGCTCCAACTCTGCTTCATCAGCAGAGTTGGAGATCAGACGGTATTCTTGCAAGTCAGATGCCAGGCAGCGGCCATCCGGTTGGAAAAGGCCTGCTTTAACCGAAGTCGTACCGACATCCAGAGAGAGAAGGAACGCCATTTTAGTCAAGTCCGTATTGTTTGGCTACCGTATCTGGAGCTTTGTGCAGTTTGACCACTTCCTTAAGGGCATCGAGTAATTTTTCTGGGCTCTTTGCCTGCAATACGTTGCGCCCGAAGACGATACCGCGAGCACCTGCCTCCATGGCGTCGGCGGCCAGGCGTAAAGCATCGATTTCTCTGGGGGTCTTTTTAGCGCCAAGGGCCAGTACCGGGACGGGGCAGGCTTTCGTGACCTCGCTGAACTGCGGACCGGTGTAAAAGGTTTTTACCAGATCGGCCCCTAATTCAGCCGCCATACGGCAGCCAATGAAGACGCTCTGCTGCAGATCGGCAGGTTTTTTGTCGTCACCGCCAGTGGGGGGTAGACTTCGCCGCGCCGATCATGGGGATACCCAGAACCTTTTTCTCTTCGACGCATTTCGCGAAGATCTCGACGTTGTGGGCGTCTTCGAATTCATCCGGGTTCTGCATGGTCAAACTGCCAATGACCAGATCAGCTCCCTCGCGAACGGCACCGGCCACGTCTGTCATCCAGACGCTGTGTGAATGCTTGTAATTCCACTGGGCGGCATAATTGGAACCCCAGTTCAAGCGGATGATGAGGCGCGGAGATTCCCGTTTGTAGAAAACTCCCTGACAATGAGCCGGCATTCCTGGCCCCATCAAGATGCCATCTGCCCCAGCGATCGAGTGAATTGCTTCCGGTAAATTGATCATGCCGGGAAGCGGTCCAAAATACAGACCGTGGTCGACTGCGACAATGACGATATTTTCACTTCCGGCAAAAAGCCTCTCTAAACGAATTGATTCACCTGTTGTTGCCATGACGTACTCCTTAACTTTTGAGATAGATAAAAAGCGAATGAAAACGCTTTGAAAACACGAACTGCACTCCACTTTTCTTTTGGGGATGGAGAGAGTACTCTCTCCATCCCTGAAGAAGAAAACTTATTGCTTATTGCGCGATGGTTGCCCAGCCATCAGCGATGTCAGTACCGGCTTTATCCAGCGCTACGTAATCTTTCGGGAAACTGACAGATTTGTAGGCGTCAGCGGAGGGGAACTTTGCCTGCAGATCATCCGGCAGGCTCACATCAGAGCGAATGGGATGAACGAAGCCCTGTGCGTAGGCCAATTGACCGGCGTCAGAGTATTCGTATTCCATCAGCAGTTTAGCGGCATTCGCATGAGGTGCCCCAGCAGTAATGAACTGGATGTACAGCCCGGCAACAGTACCATCAGAGGGAATGACCACCTGCAGGTTCATGTTGGGGTTCTGATCTTTGTTGCTCAGCGCATCGAAATCCCATTGGATAGTGATGGGGCATTCACCCTTGGAAATATTGGCAGAAGAGGGCGAAACACCGTTGAGGATCTTGCCGTCGATCATTTTCTTGAAGAAATCGATACCGGGCTGGACGTTACTTTCACTGCCGCCATGCGCGTAGGCAGCGGCGAGGACGATCATCTGGGCAGTTGCGGAAGAACGCGGATCCTTCATGCAAACAGTACCCTTGTACTCGTCTTTCAAGAGATCTTCCCAAGTTTGGGGAACGTCTGTGACTTTGTCGGCATTGACGAGGAAGCTCATAACGCCGTAATAAGCGGCAGACCAGCGACCTTCCGGATCTTTAGCGTAGTCAGGGATGTCTTCCCAGTGAGAATTCTTGTAGGGCTGAGAAAGCTGTTCATCTTCCACAAGTTTGGCGAAGGCTAACCCCAGGTCAGTCGTGTCTGCGACTGGGGACGAGGCTTCTGCCTGCAAAGTGGAGATGATGGTACCGCTATCCATGTCGGTATCTTGATGGGTGATGTTGTATTCGGCGGAGAAGCCCTGATACAAACCACCATAGTTCACCCAATCGTCTGGTTCGCCGTAAGAAATGATGGTGCCTTCTTGCTGAGCTGCCTGGACCAATTGAGTCATTGCATCTTCAGTGGAAGCAGCGGTGGTGGGCGCTGAGGTGGCAGGCGCGTTTGTCGCTGTTGCCGGTGCGGCGGTCGGGTTGGATGTGGCGCATGAAGCCAATGCCATCGAGACCACAATCAAAACACTTACTACAACGAACATCTTACGAGACATTTTCTCCTCCTGTAAAAGTGGAAGTGCATGATTTTGAAAACCCCTTCTGATTGCTCATAGGGTTATTCAACAGAGTAGTGAAGTGCTCTTTCTTTGAAGCGTCCACTTTCTCAACCAGTAATTTCCACATCGTTATGGTCATGAAACACTCGTAAAACATTAAGTTCAGAATCGAAGGACCATCCCCGACTCTTCTCATCACGAGAGGTTAACTCAGGCAATTCCCGATTCCCGCTCCGTACGTTCTTGGGCTTGAAGGTCACACGCAGTACCTGTTGGCCAGTAGCCTGGAAAGTGTGGTACACGATCTTTCTGGGCTGATACCCGATGTGAGTGATCACTCCAACTGCTCGAGAGCAGATGATCCTGATCGGCGGGGGCCAGCTGTGGAAGAGCTGCCATGCAGTCGATGAAATGGGGCACGTTAATCAAAATATCCATCCGTAAACCAGCACTGGTTGTAATAATCCGGCCCGGTCGATGCCTACGGTGACAGTGCCGTTCTCCGCGTGCCATGTAAGTGGCCCAGTTCAAGGTGTGAATGGCTCTCTTCGGCATAAGTGCGATTTCCCACTCCAGGCGGACCATGCGCGCCATAATGAGGCGTAACGAGCTGTATGACTGCCCATGACAAAGAAGCAGTATTTCTGCTCATGGATGGCCTCCGCGGGAATGAAGGAAGGGCCGCCCAAGGCGTGCGTTTGACCCACTCGATCAACCCGGGGACCCAGAGTTTCCCAGTTCAGATCTGCCGGCTTCTCTTTCAAGTAAATAGACGCGCTGTTTCGAGAGCTGAAAGCTGGTCACGATTGCCATTTTCAGGTCGAGCGAATGTCTTCGAAATAGCCTTTCCACCGGTTATTTGCGCAGGCGGATAGGTTTCGATCCAGTTCATTACCTTGGCGTGCTGGGGTTCTTGATATTCAGCAAAGCCCAGTTGATCTAATTCTTCGAACAGGCGCACCAGCGGGATCATGTCACTGGTATATCCTCGAGTACGGCCCCGGAACGGACATCCACTCGGAAGGGGACGGGAGAGTGACTTTCATCTCCCGGCGCGGTTGAGGTGGGCAACCAGAACGTCCGCGCAGCGTTTGCCGGCCAATAAATAACGTTCTTTGCCGGTCCGTTCAGTATCGCCTAGAAGTCGACCAGAGCACGGCTACTTGAGCTACTTTGTCCGGTCGGTTGCCGGGCGCCATCAGCGCGCGCACCAGAATAGCTGGCCGCTGCCCGGTTCTGCCGAGGGCATACAACGCTCCGGCCCCAGTTTTCTTGTCTCTGGAACGACGTAGAGCCAAAGATGGTCAAGCATGGCCTGCGGTAATATCGCTAAAGGAAGTATCTCCGCTATACGGGTAGTACTTGAGCAAGGTCGTTACTGCCCCATGGCAAATTCCCGGCTGGGTTATCCGGCCAAATAGTGGGGCGGAGGGGATCAGTCCAGAAGCATGAATACTGCAGATACCAGGGCAGGCCGTTGTTGGGCGTCAACTGGGCAATGCTTAATAAAGTCCATTGCCAGCCGGACGACCCTGTCATACGAAGTCCAGGGCTCCAGACGCTCTTTAGAATCCAGGCGGATTTCATGCTCGTTGATGAAAATCATTTTGACTACTCAGCCATAACCCTGACAGGTTTGCGCGGAAAAAGCCAGCCAGATGTTTTGATTCAGTACCACGCTTGCAGCATTTGCGACGGTGATATCTGCAGAAACCCGCTGGCTGCCGATATTGACTCCCAGACGTGTCACGGGCACCGTGGAAAGTGATTCGTTTCGACTTTTCCGGGGATGGACGTTGTCGTTTTGCTCCAGGGGTTTCTCGGTCTCGACGCGAATATTTTCCGGGCGGACCAGTACCAGAAACTTTTTGCCCAAGTGAGAATTCTTTGAGGGTCCCCAGTTGGAGCCGGTGTTATCACATGCAACGCAATTGCCGTCGCTGGCTACACCGTGGAACTGATTGGCAGTGCCAATAAAGGTGGCCACACAAGCGCGTCTTGGGCGAGCGGTTAGATTTATTCGGGCGCGCCCACATGTTCGATATTACCTTTGCTCATCACGACGACACGGTCCGAGATCGAAAGAGCTTTCTCCTGGTCATGGGTCACATATACGGTGGTAATGGCCATCTCCGTTTGGATGCGGCGAATCTCGGCCCGCAGTGCGACGCGTACTTCTGCGTCCAAGGCAGAAAGCGGCTCATCCAACAGGAGTACCCGAGGACGTACCTGCCAGTGCGCGTGCCAGGGCAATCCGCTGCTGTTGGCCGCCGGATAAACTGGTGGGGGAAGCGTTTGGCCGTATCCTCAAGACGAACCATTTCTAGGACTTCACTGACACGTTGTTTGATCTCGGCTTTGGGGGTCTTTCTCATTTTCAGACCGAAAGCGATGTTGTCACTTACTGACATGTTCGGAAGAGGGCATAAGATTGAAAGACCATCCCAATATCCCGGCGGTTTGGGCGGGATATTGCTGATATCCTTGCCGTCCAGATAGATGGTTCCGCTGTCGAGCAGCTCGAAACCGGCGATCATACGCAGGGTAGGTAGTTGTTTTTCCGCAGCCAGAAGGTCCCAGAAAGGAAACCAGCGATCCCTTTTCGATTTCCAGAGTGAAATCGTGACAGCGAGAACATTTGCGTAACTTTTAGAAACATTTTTGTAAGTTAAGATAGGCCATGAGATTATCCTTGTTACCGAGCTCGTAGTGTTTCAGTGGAGGAACCGACACTCTTGCTGCCGACCCACAAGATCAGGATCGAGGCCAGCCCACGCGATTGTGAAGGAAATCACTGAGAAGGTTGCTGCAACATTTCCGTTGATGCGGGTGTTATTCCACCAGCAGCAAGGGGAACGTTTTTAATTTGGCGCCGACGATCAAGGACGTTAAGGTATATTCCGCAAAGACTGTAGAGAAGACCAAGAGGCTGCCGCTCAAAATGCCGGGCAGAATATTCGGAATGATGATGCGAGGTCAGAAACACCCACGGTGTTGGACCCCAGACTTTGCCCGGCTTCGGTCAGCGTGTTGGCATTAATGGCTTGCAGGGCATTGGCCACGGGGCCGGTACATGAACGGCATTGCGTAGATCACCATGGCACCCATTAAAAGGAAGGTGAGAGCGGGGCAATGGGGCGGAACGTTGTAAATCTGCACCAGTGAGAGGGCCAGTACCACCATCGGAATGCCGAAAGGAAGGATCATCAATACGTCCAGAAGTGGTTTGGCACTGGTCAATCGTGTTTCCACCCAGTACACGGTGGGACGATGAGAAGGATGATCACGATGACCGTGGAAATGGAGAGGATGAAGGAGTTCCGAAGAGTGGTTCCCCAAGTACGAAATCTGGAAAGCCCCTTTGGTAATATTCCAGTGTGTATCCTTCAGGCAGGATCGAGCGATCCCAGCGGTGAGGTAGCAATCGAGAACAGGTAGGTCGACAGAATCGGCACCAGCATGTAGAAGAGGAAGATCACTATGGTGATGATCTGCCATGCGGCTGGTTCGTCTGGCTTTTTTTCATCGTTTTTTCTGGAAAGTTCACGTTTATTGTTCATGGCTAGTTCCTTATAACGGCTTCGACTCAGCGTTTTGACCAGCGTTGTGCGCGCTGCATGGCAAGTTGGTAGATCAAATTCCACAGGCTCATAATGATCAGTGAAAGGACGGCCATTGCCTACCGATCCCTACATCCTGACGAACTTCCCCGGCGATCATGTAGCCCAATTTGCAGCGTGACCAGCGATAACTTGGATTGGACCCTAGGGTGTAGGCAGTGGCGTAGGCCCCGAAAGCATTAGCGAAGAGAAGTGTCAAACCCGCAATCATGGAAGGCATCAATAATGGGCATGACCCACATACCACCAGAACTGGAAGGTATTGCGCCCCCATCCCCTGAGCAGATCTTGCCAGTCTTTCTTGATGCCTGAAAAGCCGGCAGAACCAGCAGCACCATCAAGGGCAGCTGGAAATAAACGTTAAGGCAAGACCAGGCCCGAAAAGGAATAAATGCTGACGTCGGGATAGAGCTTGTAATTGAAGTATTTCAAGATGAATTGGGTGACGACGCCATTCATGCCCAGGATGAACCACAAAGCAAAGGCCAGTGGGGCTCCGGCGAATGTTTGTGGTGACGTCTGAAAGAGCAATCATTGTTTCGCGGAAGCGTCCTTCCGGCCAGCGGTAGATGGCATATCCCACCAGGGTGCCGAGAATAACGCCGATCCGGGCGGTCAAACCAGAAAGTTTAATGCTGTTCCAAAAGAATTGATATAAAGCGGATGTCCCGAGATCAATGTAATGCTGAAGGGTAAGCTGCCCGGTTGACTTTTCAACAAAGCTCCCTCGGATCAAAAATAGAACTGGGACAATCTCGAAAATGAGACAGAATAACAATGAACGGCAGAAATCCCAACCATGCCGCTCGGGTCTTGCGACTTTTGGCCCATTGTTGTCATCGGTTCCACCTGCTTGAGTTTGATTAAAAACATTATACAGATAAGTTTTGAATAATGCAGGTTAAAGTTATGATTTGTTATGTTTTATATTGGTTTTGTGTTTGTGTGATATAATGTTTTTCATCGCGTAATTACAAATTAATTATTCATGACCGATAAACTTTTTCAGGAGATCCGATGCAGATGAATACCTCTCAAGATGTTTCTTCCGATGTTCAAAATTCATTCGCCAGGCGCACTCGCTTGTCGGAACAATTTTCGAGGCAGGCCAGGAGATTTATGTAAACCGCGCTCCGGGCCGTCTAGACCTGATGGGGGGGAATGATGATTACACGGGCGGTATGGTCTTTGAGGACTACCATTCCCGAAGCGACTTTCTTGCAGCCCAGTCGCGTTCGGATGCTCACTTCATTCTGCATAACCTTCTGTCTTAAAGCCATTGGCTGGCAGGAAACTCTTGAATTCGATCTGACTGATTTTCTGGAAAAGATACTGTAGATCTCTTGAAGAGGTACGTGCCTGGATCAATGCCGACCCTAAGAAGAGCTGGTTTGCCTATATCCTGGGAAGCCTCTATTTTCTCAGAATGCACTTTCTGAAAAAACCCAACATGGGTTAATCTGTTCATGGATTCAGAGATTCCGCTGGGGAAGGGGGTCAGTTCATCTGCGGCACTGGAAGTCTCTTCGCTCAAAGCCTTGCGCGGCTGCTTACGGGATCGAGGCCAAGGGATCGAACTGGCAGAATGGACGCAATGGATCGAGAATTCCATTGCCCAGTCGGCCAGCGGGGTGATGGACCAGTTTGCCGTTATCATGGGGGATCGGGATTCATTTACGCCGATGCTGTGTCAGCCCTGCATTCCATATCCACTGGTGCGCTGCCGCAAGGGCTGCGTATTTGGGGCCTGGGATTCGGGGATCAGACATTCGGTTGCGGGGATCGAGTACGAAGATGCCCGGGCAGCCACGTTCATGGGATATCAGTTGATCTGTGAATGGGAAAACTTGCCGGTTACTCGCGAAACGAGTGGCGTTTTGGAGCGTTTCACCGATCCACGCTGGCAGGGATATCTGGCGCGCCTGTCTCCCAGCCTTTTTCGCGGCAATTATGAGTACCGTCTGCCCGTGACGCTTAAGGGTGCGGAATTCAGCCAGAGCCACAAAACACATTATGACCCTTATACTTCCGTCCGCCCGGAAGTGGCATATCCGGTGCGCCTGGCTACCCGGTACGCTGTCGAAGAGAATAACCGGGTTCAGCTATTTTGTGAGGTTCTCAATTCTGTCACTGCCCCAGTTTCAAACCATTCACTGGAGCTGTTAGGTGAGTTGATGTATGGGGCACACGCTGGTTATAGTGATTGTGGGCTGGGCCTCTCCAGAACAGACTTGCTGGTGTCTCTGGTCCGCCAGGAAGCCGGCAATGACCTCTTTGGTGCCAAGATTACCGGGGGGGGTGCCGGCGGTACGGTGGCGGTGCTGGGCAGGGATACTTCGCGGGCGCAAATGGCGTTTGCCCGGGTTGTTTCAGCTTATCGAGAGCAAACGGGTATCGATCCGTATATCTTCGATGGATCGTCTCAAGGAGCAGATGCTTTTGGCATTCTGAAGATTTGAGGGTCCCAGGGGATGAACAAAATTGAGTGCTAGACTATAATTATCCGCCAGAAAAAGTTTCTTCTGATTCGATTGAGGAATTAGCTGGTTTGGGAGAAGCAAATTATGTTTACAATTTTCAGGAAGCGTCAGAATATCTTTATCAACACATGCACGATCAGGCAGCGGCAACGTTGGCCGGATTGGAACAACTGGTGCTTTATTTCAATGATCAGAGCCCTGAATCTGCTCAGAAGCTGACGGCTCTGGAGAAAGAGGCGGATGAATACCGCCGTATTTTGATTTATGAACTGAACAAAACTTTCATTACCCCTTTTGACCGGGAAGATATCTTTGCCCTTTCGCGCACTGTGGATGATGTGCTCGATTATGCTTTCAGTACCCTGCAAGAAGTGGAATTGCTCAAAGTGACCCCCACTACTTATATGAAGAAGATTGCTGAATTACTGCGGGATGCTGCCAATGAGTTGCTTCTGGCCGTTGACCGCTTGCAAGACTATCCAGGGGTTGCCAACGAACACGCCCAGCGGGCCAAGGCCAATGAGAACAAAGTGGAGATGCTCTACCGTGAAGCCCTGGCCGAGCTTTTTGAAGGCTTCGACGATAACGAACATATCATGAAGGTCTTTAAATATCGTGAAGTGTATCGACATTTAAGTAATGCCGCTGATCGAGGGATGAGGCAGCTAATGTAATTGCCAGTATTGTTATGAAAATGGGCTAGGTCAGCATGACCACAGCAATGGTTGTTTTGCTTTGCCTGTGTCTGGCCTTCGATTTTTTGAATGGTATCCATGGACTCAAGCAACATTGTTGCCCCCATTATCTCTTCACGGGCACTGCCGGCGCGTTTGGCCATGACGCTTACTGCATTGGCCACTTTCTCAGGGCCATTTATTTTTGGCGTGGCAGTGGCTAATACAATTGGCGGCTCGATCGTATTGCCCAGTGCGGTGAATATGTCAGCGATTATTGCTGCTGTCTGCACGGCGATCTTCTGGGGACTGCTAACCTGGGTATTGGGCATTCCCAGCAGCGCCTCTCACGCGATCATTGGCGGTTTGATTGGCGCTGTGGTCGCCAGGGCCGGGTGGAGTTCGATCAATCTGGGCGGGCTCTTAAAGGTTGTCATCATTCTCTTTGCCTCACCGATCATTGGCTTCTTCGTGGGTTATCTGGTGACCCGTCTGGTCGTGCTGTTGAGCTGGAATGCTACCCCCCGGATCAACACTTTTTTCAAGGGGGGGGCAAATTGCCACCTGTATTGCGCTCTCGTGGAGTTATGGAGCAAATGACGCACAGAAATCCATGGGCATCATCACCCTGGGGCTGGTGACTTCGGGTTATCTTTCCACTTTCAAAGTACCCATCTGGGTTGTGCTGATTTGCGCCGGCATGATCGTATTGGGAACATCAGTGGGGGGGTGGAAATTGATCCGCACGCTTGGGGCAAAGTTTTACCGGATCCATCCCTTGGACGGTTTTTGCACCCAGATCAGTTCTGCTCTGGTGATCCTCAGTGCGGCTCTCTTTGGTGGGTTGGTGTCTACCACTCAGGTGGTCAGTGCCTCGATCATGGGGTGTTGGCAGTGCAGAACGGGCAAATAAAGTACGCTGGGGGGTGGCGAAAGAGATCGCCTCTGGTGTGGCTGGTCACGATCCCTGCAACTGCTTTGGTGGGTATGCTTCTTTATCAATTGGTGAGCTTGATCTTTCATTAATTGTCTTTTACACGGCAAACAAAAACAGGCTGGCGGAGGGTAATCCTCTGCCAGCCTGGAATTTTCTTACAGACATTCTCCGTTATCACAAAGACCATTTCCGTTGCTGTCGATTGTAGCGCCGGCACTGCCCCGGGTAAGAACAATGATGATTGCAGCGCACATAACACACAGTTGCCGCCGTGGGTTGTTCAACCACAACTTGGGTCGGCTGTGCGGTTGCAACAAAATCTGTTGGGGTCTCCACCGTGCTTGCGGTTGTGGATTGAATCTCCGCGATGTCAGTTTCTTGTTGCAATGTGGCGGTTGGTTCTGCAGAAGTGCTGTTCTCTTCAGCGATCTCATTTGTTGTGGCCTCCTGCGCAACGGGCTGAGAAATCTCGCGGAGTACCGCTGAGATTGCCAGCCAGGAGGCCAGTCCGGTCACGCCCGCCACTGCCAGAAAGTCACGTCGGCTGATCATTTTTCCGCCCGAGAGCTGTGGAACTGCCCCTGTGGGAGCGCGATGGAGGGGCGAGGGGAGGAGAGCAGGTCGATGGAAAAGATTGCGGATAGCCGTACCGATCCAGCGCCAGTGCAACATGGTTTTAATGACCAGTACTACCAGGGTTTCAATCGAAAATGCTATGTGCAAGTTAAACCAGATCAAGTAATTTCGCAGGGGCAGGTTGAGCCAGGTGGAAAGGATCAGACCGGTTATCAGTATGCCGGTGAATCCAAATGCCAATCCGACATCGACGAAGAAAGTGATCAGCAATTTATCGGATAAAGCGGCGAACCGCTGCAGGACGTTTTTGACCCAGGCACTGTGCCACAACAGATGAATCAGTGACCCGGCAATTACTGCGATTCCCAGCCACTGATGATTGATCACACCCGTCCAGTCCAGCAGAAAGGCAATGATGAAACCGGTAAAAAGGGAAATATCGAAAAGAAGGTGAAAAGTTTGTTGGTTATTTTTCATGCTACACGTCTCAATGAATGTATAGAGCTAAATATAACGGTAAGGTTTGAAGAACTGACGAATATTTCGTTGAGGAAATATTGAGAAATCCCCAAGCGCTTTAATACAATTACTTCTGATTTGTTTAAATAATCAGAAGTAATAATTAGATGAAAAATAATCTTTTTGAAGGTCGGAAAGCTATTTGATTCTAAATAAGTCGAAGTTGAACCAAAATTGGTAATATGCGGGCAGTATTTTTTCGACAACGAACTGCTCATGGTAAGGAAAAGTTTTCCTCTCCCGAAACGGCAGGATGAGATACAGCCCAATCAGGGAGAACACTGTCTGGAAGGCAACTTTAGCATGATAGAGGCGAAACTTGAGGTCGCGGGGTTTATTCTGCTCTGATAAACCGCGAATGTATAGCAGCGCTTTTGAGAAAGCGGTCCATTTTCTGCGATGGTAGAAAGCCTGCAAATGGTATCGTCCTTCCTGGATGTGATGGCGAACCACCAGTTGAGGATAATAAATTTGCTTTCCGCCTTTTTGGACGGCGCGAAAAAGGAACTCGGTGTCTTCCCCAAAGGAATGGCGTACCGCACCCACGTAACCCAGTTTTTGGTCAAACAGCCCGGTGTTCTTAGCAAGCGTGGTGCTGAGGATCAAATTTCCTCCCCAAAGGTATTTTCCTGATTCAAGCTGCCGGGTTTCTGACCCTAAATTGATGTTGAAATACTGATTTTTAATCCAGATGGGTTTTGGACCATCGAAGACAGCTTCGTAGGGGCCGCCAAGGATGGTGTTTTCCTCTGACTTGCCCAGCAAAGCCAGTAAATTTGAAAGATAGTTTTCTTCCAGTTCTTCATCATCATCGAAAAAGACCAGCCATTTTCCACGAGCCTTCTCAATGCCTAGATTGCGAGCGTGGCTGACTCCCTTGATTGTTTGTGAGGAGAACTCAGCGCAGATCTGCGAAATGAGTTCCTGATCTTCTGGAGCGTTGTTGATGATCAGAATTTCAGAATCTTCCAAGGAATCGTGCTGCTGAGCTAGTGACTGTAGAAATAGTTTTACCCCTTCCGGTCTATGGAAGGTTGGCACAAGAATAGAGAGCAAAAGTTGAGTGGTCATGGGACGTCCCCCAAATCCTTTTCTGCCATAATTATACGTAATTTGTCTACACAAGTTGGGAAGATTAACACATTCTAACCCAAGCTGCTCTAAGAGGTTTTCATTCGATCTTCAAGTGCTTCGCGTACTGGTGTGCTGGCCCGGAACACTCCCAGCACTTCAATGGACTCAAAGACTTCGTGAGCCAGTTCTGGTGAAACGTCATCGGCAATGTGCAGCAATCCAATGGCTTTGATGGCCAGATGTTCCTTGTTTGCGCGCAAGCTCTCCAGTTCTCTCCGGTCGTAGGAGAAAACCCCGATAGCCATAGCTTTACGGGTAACGGCCTGCCGAACTTCCTGGCTGTGAGTGCTCAATTGATTGCGAATGGCGGTGCGAATGAAATCAGTGCGACTGGAATAGAAGCCTTCCTCGACAAGCAGATCCACCTGCCCCAGGTCAACGACGCTCATATTAATGGTGACTTTCTCGGTATCAGCCACGTTTTTCCTCCGGATCTTTCAAGATCAAAGCGCCGACTACGCGCAGTTCGACGGCTTCTTCCATTTTTTGCGGCAGGCGCAGAAAGGTATAAACCAATCGACGTGATCACCTTGCGTTGGTAACTTGACTCTTGTTTCACGGGTAAATTTTGATTTTCCATCTGTTTATCCTCTATATACCATCTATATAGATGGATTATATCATCCAATTAGTGGTTTTTCAAGCCCCTCACTAAGAAAAGGGCTAATTTTGTTTGACAGTTTCCGGTGGCGGGTCTAGAATATTGTGTATTCCCCTAGGGAACTATGTTTTTATCTTAATAAATATTGGAGTGAGTTTATGGAAGCTGCACAAGCACAAGAAACCCGAAGTCCAATGAATCGCACGGCCAAAACGACCGTGATCATTTTCTTCCTGTTCATGCTGCTGCACCAGACGGATAAGCTGCTCATTGGACCGTTGCAGACGGACATCATGTCAACGTTCCACATGACCTATACGCAGTGGGGCTTCATTAATTCTGGGGCCCTGATCGTGGGCACGCTTTTCTACCCATTGTGGGGCTGGTTGAGCGATAAATATAATCGTGCTAAATTGCTGGCAGCAGCTTCATTCATCTGGGGCTCGACCACCTGGTTAAGCGCCCTGGCCCCCAACTTCCATAAACCTCCTCGTTTCAGTGATTTCATGATCACCCGCTCCTCGACTGGTATCGATGATTCAAGCTACCCGGGGATGTACAGTCTGATCTCGGATCTTTTCTCGCCCAAGGTGCGCGGTAAAGTTTATGGTATTCTGCAATTGACGCAGCCGATTGGTTATTTGATCGGCATGGTCATTGCTTTGATGTTCACCGCAGCTTTAGGGGGTTGGCAGCACGTCTTCTTCTTGACCGGTTCGCTGGGGATTGTACTCGCCTTCGTCATTTACTTCGGCGTCAAGGACGTCCCGCGCGGCAGCGGCGAAGAAGAGTTGCAGGGTGTGGAAGGAACCGGCTATAAATTTAGCTGGAAGTCTCTCAGTGAGATCTTCAAGAAGAAAAGCCTGTGGATGGTCTACTTGCAGGGCTTTACTGGCGTTTTCCCCTGGAATGTAATCACCTATTACATCTTCGGTTATCTTGAGAGCGAACGTGGTTACGATAGCACCACTACTCTGCTCATCATGGCGCCGGCGATCTTATTGATGGCCGCGGGTTACCCGGCAGGCGGCTGGTTGGGTGACAGACTGTTCAAGCGCAATAAGGGTGGTCGCCTGATCGCCAGTGAGATTGGTATTATTCTTGGCATGATTGGCCTCTTCCTGGCCATGAGTACGCCGAATAGCCAGGTTCTCCTTTTCGGAATTCTGTTGGCAGTGACAGCTTTCTTCATGCCCTTTGCCTCACCGAACATCATTTCCACCATGTATGATGTGACTTTGCCAGAGGTACGTTCTTCTGCACAATCCATCGAAAGTTTGATTGAAACCGCTGGTGCCTGGACCGCGCCGATTCTTGCCGGTTTGATCGCTGATGCCTTCACCGTCGGCTTTTCAATCAAATTGATTTGCACGGTAGCCTGGGGCCTGTGCGTGATCTTTATGCTCTTTGCTATCTTCTTCATCCCGAAGGATATTGAGAATCTGCATAAAGAACTTGAAGCCCGGGCTGCGGCGGCCAAAGCCGAAGCTAAATAGTTCGGTAAAGTGTTCATCCCCTGCCCCAACGACAGGGGATGAATTTTTTAACATCGTAAATCGTGCCTGTCGAGCCGATGTGTTTGATTGACAGTTAAGAGTTGCGATGATAGACTGAAACTACTTTCATTTTTCCTGGGCGTTGTCATGAGAAAGATCAATAAACAGCCAACAATTTATGATGTTGCCGAGCACGCGGGGGTAAGTATTACCACTGTTTCGCGCATGTTGAATGATTCAGAAAAAGTAAATACCGAAACTCGTAAAAAGATCCTGGCTTCGATCGATGCTCTAGGCTTTGTCCCCAAAGCAGAAGCGCGGGCACGTGCAATGCAGCGCAATGGACGAATCGGCGTTATCACTCCTTTCTTCACCGCGCCTTCTTTTATTCAACGTCTTCGCGGTATTGCTGGTGCTCTTGCACCGAAGAATTATGAATTGGTTATTTTTACCATTGAGTCAGTTGATCAATTGCATCGTTACCTTTCTACACTGCCTTTGACAGGTAACCTGGATGGGTTGATTATCCTTTCTTTGCAGATTGATGACGAAGAGGCACAGCGTTTAGTTGATCATAACTTGCCGACTGTGCTGATCGAGTTTCCTCATCCAAATTTAAATTGTGTGGAGATCGACAACATTGAAGGTGGCCGTATGGCAGCGGCATATTTGTTGAAAAAGGGCCATCGGCGCGTGGCTTTCTTGGGTGATTCTGATTTGCCAGAGTACTCAATCCACCCCGTGAGTTTGCGCTTGAGTGGTTTTCGACAGCGATTGAATGAGGATGGTATTGATTTGCCAGATGTGCTGGTGCGTTTGGCTCCCTATACGCAAGAGCAAACCCGTACGGTCGCAAAAGAATTACTGAGTCTACCTGAGCCACCAACTGCCATCTTTGCTGCCACAGATTTCCAGGCATTGGGTGTTCTTAAGGCAGCTCATTACTTGAATGTCAGGGTTCCTGAGGATTTGGCTGTGATCGGATTTGATGATCTGGATATGGCCGAATATGCCGAGTTGACCACGATCTGCCAACATCTTGATGAGTCTGGCCGTTTATCGGTAGAAATCTTGCTATCACAGCTTGAGTCTTCTTCTTCCCTCCCCCGTCACGTCCAAATTCCCCTGAATATTGTTGAACGCCTCACGGCTTAGCTCTTTGGGTATTGACTATTAATTTAATTCGATGTACTATATGAAAGTGCTTTCATGTTAATAGTTGCATAATTCATCCAAACCTAGCTCGCGATCAGGAGGTGCTTACCACTGACAAATTGGTCGATTCGTCCCTGTTGTGAGAATCATCAAGAAATGAAAAAAATGGAGGATGAGAAATGAGCAAGAAAAGATTGTCGATTTTGTTGGTTAGCCTGCTGTTGATGGCCTCTATGCTTCTTTCTGCTTGTGGCGCTGCTGCTACCCCAGCCGCTACGGCTACAGAAGCTCAAACCGCAGCTGCAACCGAAGCAACCACTGAAGTAGCTACAGAAACTGCGGTTGCTACCCCGAGTTGCGGTACGGATCCTGTCGTGCTCAATGCCTACTTTGAGACCGGGTTTGATCTTCCCTTCAAACTTGCAGAAGAGTTCACCAAGCAGTACCCCAATGTGACCTGGGATATCAAGCAAGATCAGTTCTCTAACCTGATCAACGAAACCCCACGTCTCCTGGCTGGCGACAACGCACCGGATCTCATCCGGCTGCCAACTTTGGTTTCCTTCGCCAAACAAGGGTTGTTGATGAATTTGGATGGCTACGCTACAGCTTTTGGTTGGGATCAATGGCCTGTTCCTCAGCTTTCTCAGAACCGTGTGGCTGAAGATGGAACTCGTGGCTCTGGTACCCTCTATGGTATGGGTCTCAATTACAGTTTGACCGGCGTCTTTTACAACAAGAAGCTGGCTGCCCAAATTGGCATGACCACTCCTCCCCAGACTCTGGCTGAGTTCGAAGACTATCTTGCAAAAGCTAAAGCCGCTGGCCTGCTCCCGATCATGCAATGGGGTAGTGCGAAAAGCGGTATGGGTCTTGCTTTCCCGCTCCAAAACCTGATGGCTTCCGTTGGTTCCAGTGAACCCGTTAGCGAATGGATTTTCAATAAAGAAGGTGCTACTATTGATACACCTTCTTTTTCTAAAAAAACTAGAAACAAAACTAGAAGGTGTATCAATAGTAGCACCTTTCTTTATTTGAAAATCCATTCGCTAACGGGTTCACTGGAACCAACGGAAGCCATCAGGTTTTGGAGCGGGAAAGCAAGACCATACCGCTTTTCGCACTACCCCATTGCATGATCGGGAGCAGGCCAGCGGCTTTAGCTTTTGCAAGATAGTCTTCGAACCTCAGCCAGAGTCTGGGGAGGAGTGGTCATGCCAATTTTGGGCAGCCAGCTTCTTGTTGTAAAGACGCCGGTCAAACTGTAATTGAGACCCATACCATAGAGGGTACCAGAGCCACGAGTTCCATCTTCAGCCACACGGTTCTGAGAAAGCTGAGGAACAGGACCATGATCCCAACCAAAGCTGTAGCGTAGCCAATCCAAATTCATCAACAACCCTGTTTGGCGAAGGAAACCATAGTTGGCAGCGGATGAGAATCCGGTGCGTTGTGCCAGCCAGGAGACGTGGGGTTTCGTTGATCAGGTTAGAGAACTGATCTTGCTTTGATATCCCAGGTCACCTTGGGCGGTACTGCTTGGTGAACTCTTCCTGCAAGTTTGAAGGGAAGATCAAACCCGGTCTCAAAAGTAGGCATTGAGCACGACAGGATCCGTACCGCAACTCGGGGTAGCAACCGCAGTTTCTGTAGCTACTTCAGTGGTTGCTTCGGTTTGCAGCTGCGTTTGAGCTTCTGTAGCCGTAGCGGCTGGGGTAGCAGCAGCGCCACAAGCAGAAAGAAGCATAGAGGCCATCAACAGCAGGCTAACCAACAAAATCGACAATCTTTTCTTGCTCATTTCTCATCCTCCATTTTTTTTCATTTCTTGATGATTCTCACAACAGGGACGAATCGACCAATTTGTCAGTGGTAAGCACCTCCTGATCGCGAGCTAGGTTGGATGAATTATGCAACTATTAACATGAAGCAACTTTCATATAGTACATCGAATTAAATTAATAGTCAATACCCAAAGAGCTAAGCCGTGAGGCGTTCAACAATATTCAGGGGAATTTGGACGTGACGGGGGAGGGAAGAAGAAGACTCAAGCTGTGATAGCAAGATTTCTACCGATAAACGGCCAGACTCATCAAGATGTTGGCAGATCGTGGTCAACTCGGCATATTCGGCCATATCCAGATCATCAAATCCGATCACAGCCAAATCCTCAGGAACCCTGACATTCAAGTAATGAGCTGCCTTAAGAACACCCAATGCCTGGAAATCTGTGGCAGCAAAGATGGCAGTTGGTGGCTCAGGTAGACTCAGTAATTCTTTTGCGACCGTACGGGTTTGCTCTTGCGTATAGGGAGCCAAACGCACCAGCACATCTGGCAAATCAATACCATCCTCATTCAATCGCTGTCGAAAACCACTCAAGCGCAAACTCACGGGGTGGATTGAGTACTCTGGCAAATCAGAATCACCCAAGAAAGCCACGCGCCGATGGCCCTTTTTCAACAAATATGCCGCTGCCATACGGCCACCTTCAATGTTGTCGATCTCCACACAATTTAAATTTGGATGAGGAAACTCGATCAGCACAGTCGGCAAGTTATGATCAACTAAACGCTGTGCCTCTTCGTCATCAATCTGCAAAGAAAGGATAATCAACCCATCCAGGTTACCTGTCAAAGGCAGTGTAGAAAGGTAACGATGCAATTGATCAACTGACTCAATGGTAAAAATAACCAATTCATAATTCTTCGGTGCAAGAGCACCAGCAATACCGCGAAGACGTTGAATAAAAGAAGGCGCGGTGAAGAAAGGAGTGATAACGCCGATTCGTCCATTGCGCTGCATTGCACGTGCCCGCGCTTCTGCTTTGGGGACAAAGCCTAGAGCATCGATCGAAGCCAGGATCTTTTTACGAGTTTCGGTATTTACTTTTTCTGAATCATTCAACATGCGCGAAACAGTGGTAATACTTACCCCCGCGTGCTCGGCAACATCATAAATTGTTGGCTGTTTATTGATCTTTCTCATGACAACGCCCAGGAAAAATGAAAGTAGTTTCAGTCTATCATCGCAACTCTTAACTGTCAATCAAACACATCGGCTCGACAGGCACGATTTACGATGTTAAAAAATTCATCCCCTGTCGTTGGGGCAGGGGATGAACACTTTACCGAACTATTTAGCTTCGGCTTTGGCCCGCCGCAGCCCGGGCTTCAAGTTCTTTATGCAGATTCTCAATATCCTTCGGGATGAAGAAGATAGCAAAGAGCATAAAGATCACGCACAGGCCCCAGGCTACCGTGCAAATCAATTTGATTGAAAGCCGACGGTGAAGGCATCAGCGATCAAACCGGCAAGAATCGGCGCGGTCCAGGCACCAGCGGTTTCAATCAAACTTTCGATGGATTGTGCAGAAGAACGTACCTCTGGCAAAGTCACATCATACATGGTGGAAATGATGTTCGGTGAGGCAAAGGGCATGAAGAAAGCTGTCACTGCCAACAGAATTCCGAAAAGGAGAACCTGGCTATTCGGCGTACTCATGGCCAGGAAGAGGCCAATCATGCCAAGAATAATACCAATCTCACTGGCGATCAGGCGACCACCCTTATTGCGCTTGAACAGTCTGTCCACCCAACCAGCCGCCTGCAGGGTTAACCCGCGGCCATCAATAAGATCGCCGGCGCCATGATGAGCAGAGTAGTGGTGCTATCGTAACCAACGTTCGCTCTCAAGATAAACCGAAGATGTAATAGGTGATTACATTCCAGGGGAAAACGCCAGTAAAGCCCTGCAAGTAGACCATCCACAGGCTTTTCTTCTTGAAGATCTCACTGAGAGACTTCCAGCTAAATTTATAGCCGGTTCCTTTCCACACCCTGCAACTCTTCTTCGCCGCTGCCGCGCGGGACGTCCTTGGACGCCGAAGTAAATGACGAAGGCGAGTTACACATCCCCAGCGAACCGGTCAAGAAGAAAGACGTGCTGCCAACCCCACTAAAGCTGCGGTGAACTCAAAGCACAATGACCATGCCGATCAAATAACCAATCGGCTGCGTCAATTGCAGAATACCATAAACTTTTACGCGCAACCTGGGCGAGAAAAGACTCCGAGATCAGAATGTACATCCCCGGGTAGCTTGAATCATCGAGTACCAGTCGAGGAGCGGGTGATCATGAAAATCACTGAACGAGGAGGTTATGGAAGTTGGGGGCCCAGGGCGCTTAACCAGGTGGTCGAGCCCCAGATGAATGAAGCTGCTGCCAGCAATTAGCCCGATTATATTTATCGCCTCATACCAGCCCCCACAATGGGTAGAAAAGCGTGCCCACGATCAGGGCCCCCAGAATTAATGAAGCCCCACTGCGTATAGGTCATGTGGAACGTTGACATGATGTCCGTCTGCAACGGTCCAATGAGCAGCTTATCCGTCTGGTGCAGCCAGCATGAACAGGAAGAAAATGATCACGTCGTTTTGGCCGTGCGATTCATTGGACTTCGGGTTTCTTGTGCTTGTGCAGCTTCCATAAACTCACTCCAATATTTATTAAGATAAAAAACATAGTTCCCTAGGGGAATACCACAATATTCTAGACCCGCCACCGGAAACTGTCAAACAAAATTAGCCCTTTTCTTAGTGAGGGGCTTGAAAAACCACTAATTGGATGATATAATCCATCTATATAGATGGTATATAGAGGATAAACAGATGGAAAATCAAAATTTACCCGTGAAACAAGAGTCAAGTTACCAACGCAAGGTGATCACGTCGATTGGTTATACCTTTCTGCGCCTGCCGCAAAAAATGGAAGAAGCCGTCGAACTGCGCGTAGTCGGCGCTTTGATCTTGAAAGATCCGGAGGAAAAACGTGGCTGATACCGAGAAAGTCACCATTAATATGAGCGTCGTTGACCTGGGGCAGGTGGATCTGCTTGTCGAGGAAGGCTTCTATTCCAGTCGCACTGATTTCATTCGCACCGCCATTCGCAATCAATTGAGCACTCACAGCCAGGAAGTTCGGCAGGCCGTTACCCGTAAAGCTATGGCTATCGGGGTTTTCTCCTACGACCGGAGAGAACTGGAGAGCTTGCGCGCAAACAAGGAACATCTGGCCATCAAAGCCATTGGATTGCTGCACATTGCCGATGACGTTTCACCAGAACTGGCTCACGAAGTCTTTGAGTCCATTGAAGTGCTGGGAGTGTTCCGGGCCAGCACACCAGTACGCGAAGCACTTGAAGATCGAATGAAAACCTCTTAGAGCAGCTTGGGTTAGAATGTGTTAATCTTCCCAACTTGTGTAGACAAATTACGTATAATTATGGCAGAAAAGGATTTGGGGGACGTCCCATGACCACTCAACTTTTGCTCTCTATTCTTGTGCCAACCTTCCATAGACCGGAAGGGGTAAAACTATTTCTACAGTCACTAGCTCAGCAGCACGATTCCTTGGAAGATTCTGAAATTCTGATCATCAACAACGCTCCAGAAGATCAGGAACTCATTTCGCAGATCTGCGCTGAGTTCTCCTCACAAACAATCAAGGGAGTCAGCCACGCTCGCAATCTAGGCATTGAGAAGGCTCGTGGAAAATGGCTGGTCTTTTTCGATGATGATGAAGAACTGGAAGAAAACTATCTTTCAAATTTACTGGCTTTGCTGGGCAAGTCAGAGGAAAACACCATCCTTGGCGGCCCCTACGAAGCTGTCTTCGATGGTCCAAAACCCATCTGGATTAAAAATCAGTATTTCAACATCAATTTAGGGTCAGAAACCCGGCAGCTTGAATCAGGAAAATACCTTTGGGGAGGAAATTTGATCCTCAGCACCACGCTTGCTAAGAACACCGGGCTGTTTGACCAAAAACTGGGTTACGTGGGTGCGGTACGCCATTCCTTTGGGGAAGACACCGAGTTCCTTTTTCGCGCCGTCCAAAAAGGCGGAAAGCAAATTTATTATCCTCAACTGGTGGTTCGCCATCACATCCAGGAAGGACGATACCATTTGCAGGCTTTCTACCATCGCAGAAAATGGACCGCTTTCTCAAAAGCGCTGCTATACATTCGCGGTTTATCAGAGCAGAATAAACCCCGCGACCTCAAGTTTCGCCTCTATCATGCTAAAGTTGCCTTCCAGACAGTGTTCTCCCTGATTGGGCTGTATCTCATCCTGCCGTTTCGGGAGAGGAAAACTTTTCCTTACCATGAGCAGTTCGTTGTCGAAAAAATACTGCCCGCATATTACCAATTTTGGTTCAACTTCGACTTATTTAGAATCAAATAGCTTTCCGACCTTCAAAAAGATTATTTTTCATCTAATTATTACTTCTGATTATTTAAACAAATCAGAAGTAATTGTATTAAAGCGCTTGGGGATTTCTCAATATTTCCTCAACGAAATATTCGTCAGTTCTTCAAACCTTACCGTTATATTTAGCTCTATACATTCATTGAGACGTGTAGCATGAAAAATAACCAACAAACTTTTCACCTTCTTTTCGATATTTCCCTTTTTACCGGTTTCATCATTGCCTTTCTGCTGGACTGGACGGGTGTGATCAATCATCAGTGGCTGGGAATCGCAGTAATTGCCGGGTCACTGATTCATCTGTTGTGGCACAGTGCCTGGGTCAAAAACGTCCTGCAGCGGTTCGCCGCTTTATCCGATAAATTGCTGATCACTTTCTTCGTCGATGTCGGATTGGCATTTGGATTCACCGGCATACTGATAACCGGTCTGATCCTTTCCACCTGGCTCAACCTGCCCCTGCGAAATTACTTGATCTGGTTTAACTTGCACATAGCATTTTCGATTGAAACCCTGGTAGTACTGGTCATTAAAACCATGTTGCACTGGCGCTGGATCGGTACGGCTATCCGCAATCTTTTCCATCGACCTGCTCTCCTCCCCTCGCCCCTCCTCATCGCGCTCCCACAGGGGCAGTTCCACAGCTCTCGGGCGGAAAAATGATCAGCCGACGTGACTTTCTGGCAGTGGCGGGCGTGACCGGACTGGCCTCCTGGCTGGCAATCTCAGCGGTACTCCGCGAGATTTCTCAGCCCGTTGCGCAGGAGGCCACAACAAATGAGATCGCTGAAGAGAACAGCACTTCTGCAGAACCAACCGCCACATTGCAACAAGAAACTGACATCGCGGAGATTCAATCCACAACCGCAAGCACGGTGGAGACCCCAACAGATTTTGTTGCAACCGCACAGCCGACCCAAGTTGTGGTTGAACAACCCACGGCGGCAACTGTGTGTTATGTGCGCTGCAATCATCATTGTTCTTACCCGGGGCAGTGCCGGCGCTACATCGACAGCAACGGAAATGGTCTTTGTGATAACGGAGAATGTCTGTAAGAAAATTCCAGGCTGGCAGAGGATTACCTCCGCCAGCCTGTTTTTGTTTGCCGTGTAAAAGACAATTAATGAAAGATCAAGCTCACCAATTGATAAAGAAGCATACCCACCAAAGCAGTTGCAGGGATCGTGACCAGCCACACCAGAGCGATCTCTTTCGCCACCCCCCAGCGTACTTTATTTGCCCGTTCTGCACTGCCAACCCCCATGATCGAGGCACTGACCACCTGAGTGGTAGACACCAACCCACCAAAGAGAGCCGCACTGAGGATCACCAGAGCAGAACTGATCTGGGTGCAAAAACCGTCCAAGGGATGGATCCGGTAAAACTTTGCCCCAAGCGTGCGGATCAATTTCCACCCCCCCACTGATGTTCCCAATACGATCATGCCGGCGCAAATCAGCACAACCCAGATGGGTACTTTGAAAGTGGAAAGATAACCCGAAGTCACCAGCCCCAGGGTGATGATGCCCATGGATTTCTGTGCGTCATTTGCTCCATAACTCCACGAGAGCGCAATACAGGTGGCAATTTGCCCCCCCTTGAAAAAAGTGTTGATCCGGGGGTAGCATTCCAGCTCAACAGCACGACCAGACGGGTCACCAGATAACCCACGAAGAAGCCAATGATCGGTGAGGCAAAGAGAATGATGACAACCTTTAAGAGCCCGCCCAGATTGATCGAACTCCACCCGGCCCTGGCGACCACAGCGCCAATCAAACCGCCAATGATCGCGTGAGAGGCGCTGCTGGGAATGCCCAATACCCAGGTTAGCAGTCCCCAGAAGATCGCCGTGCAGACAGCAGCAATAATCGCTGACATATTCACCGCACTGGGCAATACGATCGAGCCGCCAATTGTATTAGCCACTGCCACGCCAAAAATAAATGGCCCTGAGAAAGTGGCCAATGCAGTAAGCGTCATGGCCAAACGCGCCGGCAGTGCCCGTGAAGAGATAATGGGGGCAACAATGTTGCTTGAGTCATGGATACCATTCAAAAAATCGAAGGCCAGACACAGGCAAAGCAAAACAACCATTGCTGTGGTCATGCTGACCTAGCCCATTTTCATAACAATACTGGCAATTACATTAGCTGCCTCATCCCCTCGATCAGCGGCATTACTTAAATGTCGATACACTTCACGATATTTAAAGACCTTCATGATATGTTCGTTATCGTCGAAGCCTTCAAAAAGCTCGGCCAGGGCTTCACGGTAGAGCATCTCCACTTTGTTCTCATTGGCCTTGGCCCGCTGGGCGTGTTCGTTGGCAACCCCTGGATAGTCTTGCAAGCGGTCAACGGCCAGAAGCAACTCATTGGCAGCATCCCGCAGTAATTCAGCAATCTTCTTCATATAAGTAGTGGGGGTCACTTTGAGCAATTCCACTTCTTGCAGGGTACTGAAAGCATAATCGAGCACATCATCCACAGTGCGCGAAAGGGCAAAGATATCTTCCCGGTCAAAAGGGGTAATGAAAGTTTTGTTCAGTTCATAAATCAAAATACGGCGGTATTCATCCGCCTCTTTCTCCAGAGCCGTCAGCTTCTGAGCAGATTCAGGGCTCTGATCATTGAAATAAAGCACCAGTTGTTCCAATCCGGCCAACGTTGCCGCTGCCTGATCGTGCATGTGTTTGATAAAGATATTCTGACGCTTCCTGAAAATTGTAAACATAATTTGCTTCTCCCAAACCAGCTAATTCCTCAATCGAATCAGAAGAAACTTTTTCTGGCGGATAATTATAGTCTAGCACTCAATTTTGTTCATCCCCTGGGACCCTCAAATCTTCAGAATGCCAAAAGCATCTGCTCCTTGAGACGATCCATCGAAGATATACGGATCGATACCCGTTTGCTCTCGATAAGCTGAAACAACCCGGGCAAACGCCATTTGCGCCCGCGAAGTATCCCTGCCCAGCACCGCCACCGTACCGCCGGCACCCCCCCCGGTAATCTTGGCACCAAAGAGGTCATTGCCGGCTTCCTGGCGGACCAGAGACACCAGCAAGTCTGTTTCTGGAGAGCCCAGCCCACAATCACTATAACCAGCGTGTGCCCCATACATCAACTCACCTAACAGCTCCAGTGAATGGTTTGAAACTGGGGCAGTGACAGAATTGAGAACCTCACAAAATAGCTGAACCCGGTTATTCTCTTCGACAGCGTACCGGGTAGCCAGGCGCACCGGATATGCCACTTCCGGGCGGACGGAAGTATAAGGGTCATAATGTGTTTTGTGGCTCTGGCTGAATTCCGCACCCTTAAGCGTCACGGGCAGACGGTACTCATAATTGCCGCGAAAAAGGCTGGGAGACAGGCGCGCCAGATATCCCTGCCAGCGTGGATCGGTGAAACGCTCCAAAACGCCACTCGTTTCGCGAGTAACCGGCAAGTTTTCCCATTCACAGATCAACTGATATCCCATGAACGTGGCTGCCCGGGCAGCTTCGTACTCGATCCCCGCAACCGAATGTCTGATCCCCGAATCCAGGCCCCAAATACGCAGCCCTTGCGGCAGGCGCACCAGTGGATATGGAATGCAGGGCTGACACAGCATCGGCGTAAATGAATCCCGATCCCCCTGATAACGGCAAACTGGTCCATCACCCCGCTGGCCGACTGGGCAATGGAATTCTCGATCCATTGCGTCCATTCTGCCAGTTCGATCCCTTTGGCCTCGATCCCGTAAGCAGCCGCGCAGGCTTTGAGCGAAGAGACTTCCAGTGCCGCAGATGAACTGACCCCCTTCCCCAGCGGAATCTCTGAATCCATGAACAGATTTAACCCATGTTGGGTTTTTTCAGGAAAGTGCATTCTGAGAAAATAGAGGCTTCCCAGGATATAGGCAAACCAGCTCTTCTTAGGGTCGGCATTGATCCAGGCACGTACCTCTTCAAGAGATCTCACAGTATCTTTTCCAGAAAAATCAGTCAGATCGAATTCAAGAGTTTCCTGCCAGCCAATGGCTTTAACAGAAGGGTTATGCAGAATGAAGTGAGCATCCGAACGCGACTGGGCTGCAAAGAAAGTCGCTTCGGGAATGGTAGTCTCAAAGACCATACCGCCCGTGTAATCATCATTCCCCCCCATCAGGTCTAGACGGCCCGGAGCGCGGTTTACATAAATCTCCTGGCCTGCCTCGAAAATTGTTCCGACAAGCGAGTGCGCCTGGCGAATGAATTTTTGAACATCGGAAGAAACATCTTGAGAGGTATTCATCTGCATCGGAATCTCCTGAAAAAGTTTATCGGTCATGAATAATTAATTTGTAATTACGCGATGAAAAACATTATATCACACAAACACAAAACCAATATAAAACATAACAAATCATAACTTTAACCTTGCATTATTCAAAACTTATCTGTATAATGTTTTTATCAAACTCAAGCAGGTGGAACCGATGACAAACAATGCCAAAAGTCGCAAGACCCGAGCGGCATGGTTGGGATTTCTGCCGTTCTTGTTATTCTGTCTCATTTTCGAGATTGTCCCAGTTCTATTTTTGATCCGAGGGAGCTTTGTTGAAAAGTCAACCGGGCAGCTTACCCTTCAGCATTACATTGATCTCGGACATCCGCTTTATATCAATTCTTTTGGAACAGCATTAAACTTTCTGGTTTGACCGCCCTGATCGGCGTTATTCTCGGCACCCTGGTGGGATATGCCATCTACCGCTGGCCGGAAGGACGCTTCCGCGAAACAATGATTGCTCTTTCAGACGTCACCACAAACTTCGCCGGAGCCCCACTGGCCTTTGCTTTTGTGGTCATCCTGGGCATGAATGGCGTCGTCACCCAATTCATCTTGAAATACTTCAATTACAAGCTCTATCCCGACTTCAGCATTTATTCCTTTTCGGGCCTGGTCTTTGCTTACGTTTATTTCCAGCTGCCCTTGATGGTGCTGCTGGTTCTGCCGGCTTTTTCAGGCATCAAGAAAGACTGGCAAGAATCTGCTCAGGGGATGGGGGCCAATACCTTCCAGTTCTGGTGGTATGTGGGTCTGCCCATTTTGATGCCTTCCATGATTGCGGGTTTGACACTTCTCTTCGCTAATGCTTTCGGGGCCTACGCCACTGCCTACACCCTGGTCCAATCCAAGTTATCGCTGGTCACGCTGCAAATTGGCTACATGATCGCCGGGGAAGTTCGTCAGGATGTAGGGATCGGTATGGCAATGGCCGTCCTTTCACTGATCATTATGAGCCTGGGAATTTTGATCTACCAACTTGCCATGCAGCGCGCACAACGCTGGTCAAAACGCTGAGTCGAAGCCGTTATAAGGAACTAGCCATGAACAATAAACGTGAACTTTCCAAGAAAAACGATGAAAAAGCCAGACGACCAGCCGCATGGCAGATCATCACCATAGTGATCTTCCTCTTCTACATGCTGGTGCCGATTCTGTCGACCTACCTGTTCTCGATTGCTACCCGCTGGGATCGCTCGATCCTGCCTGAAGGATACACACTGGAATATTACCAAAGGGCTTTCCAGATTTCGTACTTTGGAACCACTCTGCGGAACTCCTTCATCCTCTCCATTTCCACGGTCATCGTGATCATCCTTCTCATCGTCCCCACCGTGTACTGGGTGGAAACACGATTGACCAGTGCCAAACCACTTCTGGACGTATTGATGATCCTTCCTTTCGGCATTCCGATGGTGGTACTGGCCCTCTCACTGGTGCAGATTTACAACTTCCGCCCCATTGCCCGCTCTCCCTTCCTTTTAATGGGTGCCATGGTGATCTACGCAATGCCGTTCATGTACCGCCCCGTGGCCAATGCCCTGCAAGCCATTAATGCCAACACGCTGACCGAAGCCGGCAAAGTCTGGGGTCCAACACCGTGGGTGTTCTGACTCGCATCATCATTCCGAATATTCTGCCCGGCATTTTGAGCGGCAGCCTCTTGGTCTTCTCTACAGTCTTTGCGGAATATACCTTAACGTCCTTGATCGTCGGCGCCAAATTCAAAACGTTCCCCTTGCTGCTGGTGGAATACACCCGCATCAACGGAAATGTTGCAGCAACCTTCTCAGTGATTTCCTTCACAATCGCGTGGCTGGCCTCGATCCTGATCTTGTGGGTCGGCAGCAAGAGTGTCGGTTCCTCCACTGAAACACTACGAGCTCGGTAACAAGGATAATCTCATGGCCTATCTTAACTTACAAAATGTTTCTAAAAGTTACGCAAATGTTCTCGCTGTCAACGATTTCACTCTGGAAATCGAAAAGGGATCGCTGGTTTCCTTTCTGGGACCTTCTGGCTGCGGAAAAAAACTACCCTGCGTATGATCGCCGGTTTCGAGCTGCTCGACAGCGGAACCATCTATCTGGACGGCAAGGATATCAGCAATATCCCGCCCAACCGCCGGGATATTGGGATGGTCTTTCAATCTTATGCCCTCTTCCCGAACATGTCAGTAAGTGACAACATCGCTTTCGGTCTGAAAATGAGAAAGACCCCCAAAGCCGAGATCAAACAACGTGTCAGTGAAGTCCTAGAAATGGTTCGTCTTGAGGATACGGCCAAACGCTTCCCCCACCAGTTATCCGGCGGCCAACAGCAGCGGATTGCCCTGGCACGCGCACTGGCAGTACGTCCTCGGGTACTCCTGTTGGATGAGCCGCTTTCTGCCTTGGACGCAGAAGTACGCGTCGCACTGCGGGCCGAGATTCGCCGCATCCAAACGGAGATGGCCATTACCACCGTATATGTGACCCATGACCAGGAAGAAGCTCTTTCGATCTCGGACCGTGTCGTCGTGATGAGCAAAGGTAATATCGAACAGGTGGGCGCGCCCGAAGAAATCTACCGCTCGCCCAAGACGCGCTTTGTGGCCACCTTTATTGGCACTGCCAATCAGTTCCACGGTGTAGCCAGCGACGGCAATTGCGTTGCATGTGATAACATCCGGCTCCAAACTGGGGACCTCAAAGAATTCTCACTTGGGCAAAAAGTTCTGGTACTGGTCCGCCCGGAAAATATTCGCGTCGAGACCGAGAAACCCCTGGAGCAAAACGACAACGTCATCCCCGGAAAAGTCGAAACGATCACTTTCCACGGTGCCGTGACACGTCTGGGAGTCAATATCGGCAGCCAGCGGGTTTCTGCAGATATCACCGTCGCAAATGCTGCAAGCGTGGTACTGAATCAAAACATCTGGCTGGCTTTTTCCGCGCAAACCTGTCAGGTTATGGCTGAGTAGTCAAAATGATTTTCATCAACGAGCATGAAATCCGCCTGGATTCTAAAGAGCGTCTGGAGCCCTGGACTTCGTATGACAGGGTCGTCCGGCTGGCAATGGACTTTATTAAGCATTGCCCAGTTGACCCCAACAACGGCCTGCCCTGGTATCTGCAGTATTCATGCTTCTGGACTGATCCCCTCCGCCCCACTATTTGGCCGGATAACCCAGCCGGGAAATTTGCCTGGGCAGTAACGACCTTGCTCAAGTACTACCCGTATAGCGGAGATACTTCCTTTATCGATATTACCCAGGCCATGCTTGACCATCTTTTGCTCTACGTCGTTCCAGAACAAGAAAACTGGGCCGGAGCGTTGTATGCCTCGGCAGAACCGGGCACGGCCAGCTATTCTGGTGCGCGCGCTGATGGCGCCCTGGCAACCGAACCGGACAAAGTAGCTCAAGTAGGCCGTGCTCTGGTCGACTTCTACGAACTGACCGGCAAAGAACGTTATTTATTGGCCGGCAAACGCTGCGCGGACGTTCTGGTTGCCCACCTCCGCCCGGGAGATGAAAGTCACTCTCCCGTCCCCTTCCGAGTGGATGTCCGTTCCGGGGCCGTACTCGAGGAATATACCAGTGACATGATCCCGCTGGTGCGCCTGTTCGAAGAATTAGATCAACTGGGCTTTGCTGAATATCAAGAACCAGCACGCCAGGTAATGAACTGGATCGAAACCTATCCGCTGCGCAATAACCGGTGGAAAGGCTATTTCGAAGACATTCGCATCGACCCTGAAAATGGCAATCGTGACCAGCTTTCAGCTCTCGAAACAGCGCGCTATTTACTTGAAAAGAAGCCGGCAGATCTGAACTGGGAAACTCTGGTCCCCGGGTTGATCGAGTGGGTCAAACGCACGCTGGGCGGCCCTTCCTTCTATTCCGCGGAGCCAATCCATGAGCAGAAATACTGCTTCTTTGTCATGGGCAGTCATACAGCTCGTTACGCCTCATTATGCGCGCAATGGTCCGCCTGGAGTGGAAATCGCACTTATGCCGAAAGAGCCATTCACACCTTGAACTGGGCCACTTACATGGCAGCGGAGAACGGCACTGTCACCGTAGGCATCGACCGGCCGGATTATTACAACCAGTGCTGGTTTACGGATGGATATTTTGATTACGTGCCCCATTTCATCGACTGCATGGCAGCTCTTCCACAGCTGGCCCCCGCCGATCAGGATCATCTGCTCTCGAGCAGTGGAGTGATCACTCACATCGGGTATCAGCCCAGAAAGATCGTGTACCACACTTTCCAGGCTACTGGCCAACAGGTACTGCGTGTGACCTTCAAGCCCAAGAACGTACGGAGCGGGAATCGGGAATTGCCTGAGTTAACCTCTCGTGATGAGAAGAGTCGGGGATGGTCCTTCGATTCTGAACTTAATGTTTTACGAGTGTTTCATGACCATAACGATGTGGAAATTACTGGTTGAGAAAGTGGACGCTTCAAAGAAAGAGCACTTCACTACTCTGTTGAATAACCCTATGAGCAATCAGAAGGGGTTTTCAAAATCATGCACTTCCACTTTTACAGGAGGAGAAAATGTCTCGTAAGATGTTCGTTGTAGTAAGTGTTTTGATTGTGGTCTCGATGGCATTGGCTTCATGCGCCACATCCAACCCGACCGCCGCACCGGCAACAGCGACAAACGCGCCTGCCACCTCAGCGCCCACCACCGCTGCTTCCACTGAAGATGCAATGACTCAATTGGTCCAGGCAGCTCAGCAAGAAGGCACCATCATTTCTTACGGCGAACCAGACGATTGGGTGAACTATGGTGGTTTGTATCAGGGCTTCTCCGCCGAATACAACATCACCCATCAAGATACCGACATGGATAGCGGTACCATCATCTCCACTTTGCAGGCAGAAGCCTCGTCCCCAGTCGCAGACACGACTGACCTGGGGTTAGCCTTCGCCAAACTTGTGGAAGATGAACAGCTTTCTCAGCCCTACAAGAATTCTCACTGGGAAGACATCCCTGACTACGCTAAAGATCCGGAAGGTCGCTGGTCTGCCGCTTATTACGGCGTTATGAGCTTCCTCGTCAATGCCGACAAAGTCACAGACGTTCCCCAAACTTGGGAAGATCTCTTGAAAGACGAGTACAAGGGTACTGTTTGCATGAAGGATCCGCGTTCTTCCGCAACTGCCCAGATGATCGTCCTCGCCGCTGCCTACGCGCATGGCGGCAGTGAAAGTAACGTCCAGCCCGGTATCGATTTCTTCAAGAAAATGATCGACGGCAAGATCCTCAACGGTGTTTCGCCCTCTTCTGCCAATATTTCCAAGGGTGAATGCCCCATCACTATCCAATGGGATTTCGATGCGCTGAGCAACAAAGATCAGAACCCCAACATGAACCTGCAGGTGGTCATTCCCTCTGATGGTACTGTTGCCGGGCTGTACATCCAGTTCATTACTGCTGGGGCACCTCATGCGAATGCCGCTAAACTGCTGATGGAATACGAATACTCTGACGCCGGTCAATTGGCCTACGCACAGGGCTTCGTTCATCCCATTCGCTCTGATGTGAGCCTGCCGGATGATCTGCAGGCAAAGTTCCCCTCCGCTGACGCCTACAAATCTGTCAGTTTCCCGAAAGATTACGTAGCGCTGGATAAAGCCGGTACTGACATCGCTGATGGCTGGGCAACCATCGCGCAATAAGCAATAAGTTTTCTTCTTCAGGGATGGAGAGAGTACTCTCTCCATCCCCAAAAGAAAAGTGGAGTGCAGTTCGTGTTTTCAAAGCGTTTTCATTCGCTTTTTATCTATCTCAAAAGTTAAGGAGTACGTCATGGCAACAACAGGTGAATCAATTCGTTTAGAGAGGCTTTTTGCCGGAAGTGAAAATATCGTCATTGTCGCAGTCGACCACGGTCTGTATTTTGGACCGCTTCCCGGCATGATCAATTTACCGGAAGCAATTCACTCGATCGCTGGGGCAGATGGCATCTTGATGGGGCCAGGAATGCCGGCTCATTGTCAGGGAGTTTTCTACAAACGGGAATCTCCGCGCCTCATCATCCGCTTGAACTGGGGTTCCAATTATGCCGCCCAGTGGAATTACAAGCATTCACACAGCGTCTGGATGACAGACGTGGCCGGTGCCGTTCGCGAGGGAGCTGATCTGGTCATTGGCAGTTTGACCATGCAGAACCCGGATGAATTCGAAGACGCCCACAACGTCGAGATCTTCGCGAAATGCGTCGAAGAGAAAAAGGTTCTGGGTATCCCCATGATCGGCGCGGCGAAGTCTACCCCCCACTGGCGGTGACGACAAAAAACCTGCCGATCTGCAGCAGAGCGTCTTCATTGGCTGCCGTATGGCGGCTGAATTAGGGGCCGATCTGGTAAAAACCTTTTACACCGGTCCGCAGTTCAGCGAGGTCACGAAAGCCTGCCCCGTCCCGGTACTGGCCCTTGGCGCTAAAAAGACCCCCAGAGAAATCGATGCTTTACGCCTGGCCGCCGACGCCATGGAGGCAGGTGCTCGCGGTATCGTCTTCGGGCGCAACGTATTGCAGGCAAAGAGCCCAGAAAAATTACTCGATGCCCTTAAGGAAGTGGTCAAACTGCACAAAGCTCCAGATACGGTAGCCAAACAATACGGACTTGACTAAAATGGCGTTCCTTCTCTCTCTGGATGTCGGTACGACTTCGGTTAAAGCAGGCCTTTTCCAACCGGATGGCCGCTGCCTGGCATCTGACTTGCAAGAATACCGTCTGATCTCCAACTCTGCTGATGAAGCAGAGTTGGAGCCCCTTACCTACTGGCAGGCTGCTTGCCATACTATTCGCTCGGTACTGGAACAATCCCAGGTAAACCCATCAGCGGTGGTCGGGCTTTCAGTCTCCAGCCAGGGGGAGACCACAATTGTGCTGGACAAAAACGGTCAGCCGCTGCGCAAGGCGCTGGTCTGGTTGGATAACCGCGCAGTCAACCAGGCTGAATCCCTCAAACAAAAGCTGGAGCCAGAGGTTTACGCCCACACGGGCATTCCCGATATTGTCCCCACCTGGACGGCCTGCAAAGTGCTCTGGATCAAAGAAAATGAACCAGAAATCTTCGAAAAAATCGACAAGATCTTGCTCGTTCAGGATTACCTGATCTACCAGATGACCGGGAATTTCGTCACCGATGGATCGATCAGCTGCACCACCCTCTTCTACGACATTATCCAGCATGGCTGGTGGCCAAAAGCGCTGAGTGCAGTGGGGATCACTGCCGATCAGTTGGCAACCCTTCTGCAGCCCGGCTCCGTTGCGGGGACCTTGACCGCAAAAGCTGCCGGCGAATTGGGGCTTACCCCCCAAACCCGGGTAGTCTGCGGAGGCATGGACCAATCCGTAGGGGCCATCGGGGCCGGCAACGTTGGAACCGGGGTAGTTTCAGAAACCACCGGTGCCGCGCTGGCCATTCAGGCCAGTATTGAAGATCCAATGATCGACAAGACCTGCCGCACCCCGGTGTACGAACACAGTGTACCCGGGGAGTATCTCTTTGTCCCCGTATGCCCTACTGCCGGGATGACCTACAAGTGGTTCAAAGATCAATTTGGCGAAGCGGAAACCGAGACAGCAGAGAAGGAAGGGGAAAACGTCTACGACCTTCTCAACCAGCTCGCCCAAGAAGTTCCCGCCGGCAGCGATGGTTTGCTCTTGCTGCCCCATTTGATGGGCTCCTTCAGCCCTGAAAGTAACCCCGATGCTCGCGGCGTTTTCTGTGGCTTCACCCTGCATCATACTCGCGGTCACTTCGTCCGTGCCATTCAAGAAGGCGTGGCCTTCATGCTGCGGCGGAACCTCGAATTGATCGAGAAGTCCGGGGTCAAGATCAGTGAAGTTCGCAGTACCGGCGGGGGTTCCCGCGGCATCCTCTGGAATCAGATCAAAGCCGACGTCTGTAATCGGCCGCTGGTTCTGCTCGAAAATGAAGACACGGGTATGGTAGGCGATGCCATTCTGGCCGGAGTGGCCTGTGGCGTATTTCAGTCCATCGCGGAAGGGGTGCACTCGATGGTGCGTATCAAACATTCGATCCAGCCGGGAAAGGATGTAGCGGTATACGAGCGTGCTTACCAGCGGTACTGCGACCTGGATAAAACTTTGTTCGACTATTTCAAGAGAAATTACTCGAAAGCTTAAGAGAAAGGAGCACTAAATCATGAGACCAAAAGTTGGCGTACTGGTAATGGCATTACTGGAGGACGATTACAACAAGACTGCTCACGTTCGACCTATGGCCCAAAAATCTGCCGACCACATTGGCAGTGTGATCGCCAAATTTGCGGATACCGTTTGTCCCAAACTGGTCGAAACCGAGGAGCAGGCGGAAGAAGCCGCCTTGATGTTCAATGCCGCCGGAGTAGATTTGATCGTAGCCGTTGAAATTGCCTACACCAAAGGCATCGTCCCCACCCGCTGCTTTTTGAATACCACCGCTCCCGTACTGGTCTGGAATACCCAGCAGATCGAATTTCTGCCCGAAGACGCTGATTTCGATCTGATCATGATCAACTCGGGCATGTGCGGGGTTCCTGAAATGACCTCTGCCCTGCAGCGCATTGGCCGCCCGTTCTGGATGGTCACTTCCCGCCTTGAGGATGAAGCCGGTCAGGCAAAACTGGCCCAATACATCGAGATTGCCGGGGTCATGCGCCGCCTGAAGAGTGCCCGAATCGCCATTGCCGGGCATGCCTTCGAGGGAATGACCGATCTGATGGTCGATCAGTTGAGCCTGCGCCAGTTCGTTGGCCCGGTCTGCTGGCCGATCGAGCCTGAAAAGGTCGCGCAGGCGATGGTCAATCTGCCCCAATCTGAGGTGGAAGAACTGGTCAAGCAAGAGAAGTCCCGCTACCACGTCGATATGGATGCACAGCAATTTGAGCGTTCCTGCCGTCTGGCGCTGGCGCTTGAGAAAGTGCTGCGCGACGGAAAGTTCGATGCGTTGGCTTCCTTCGACCAGGTCTGGCTGCCTGATCCACGCGTAGGGATCATCCCCTCCTACGGCACAGGACGTCTCTGCGAGATTGGCCTGCCTGCCGCGCCAGAAGCGGATATCACCACCCTGACGGCCATGATCATCCTGCAGGAACTGGCCGGGCAGGCAACGCTGCTGGAAAACTATGTGATCGATTTCAAACGGTCTGCGATGATGCTTTCTCACGATGGTCACGGCAATCCGGCGATGGCGGCTCGTCCCGCGGATGTCTCGGTAAAGCACAGCATTTACTATGAAGGCGTCAATGGGTTTGGAGCCGGCTTCGAATTTGCCTATGCTCCTGGCCCCGTTACCAATCTGGCTTTGGTCTCACTGGGACAGGCCCGCTGGCGTCTGATCGTTGCCGAAGGGGAATCCGTCGCCATCAAACCACGTCCCGTTTCAGCACCGCAGATGCTCTTCAAACCGGCGCATCTCGGCATCGAAGACTGGTGTGATGCCTGGTGCAAAGCTGGCTCACCCCCACCACATGGCCCTTGCTTATGGTCATCTTAGTGCAAAGCTGAGATTACTGGCTGAAATGGCAGGCTTCGAGTACGTAGAAATTTAAAAACCTTGATTTTTGGGCAGTTTCAAATAAAATGGATGGCTTGTTAAGAGAATTAAGGTCGAAATTCTGCTGGAACGATGTAACAAATTGAATGTAGAATGAATTAACAATATTTGTTGATAAAAACCTGAAAGAATACTGGAAGGAATGATTTAAAAATGGCTGATGCACAAAAAGCAAATGATCTGAGCGCCGCCGAAAGAAGAAACCTGATTGCGCAAATGGTCCTGGAAAGGGGGAAAGTTTATTTAACCGACCTGGTTGAGCAATTCCAGATCACTGAAACATCCATCCGGCGTGATTTGATCATTCTAGAGACCAATGGCCAGCTAAAACGCGTGTACGGGGGAGCAGTTTCAGTTTCGGGGAGTTCACGTTCCCATTCTTTCACAGAAAAGATGCGTCTGAACAACAACGCCAAACAGCGGATCGGAAAAGCGGCCGCAGAAATGATCAAGCCGCATGACGTCGTCCTCTTTGACTCTGGCACCACCACCCTGCAGATCGTCAAACAGATCCCCGCAGACCTGCGATTGAGCACTTCCATCACCATGGTAACCAACTCCGTTCCTGTCTCGCAGGAAGTACTTGCCTGGCCCTCCCCCAACCTGATCGTACTGGGAGGGATCTATCTGCCTGATTATCAGGCCACCGCCGGGCCGCAAACACTGGATCAATTGCAGGGTTTGGCGGCTGATCTGGCCTTCTTGGGCGCCGATGGATTGACAATCGAGGGAGGAGCCACGACTGCTGATATTCTGATGGCCGAAGTGGATCGCCTGATGGCTGAGCGTTCACGCAAAACCGTCCTCGTTGCCGACAGCAGCAAACTTGGCAGGATCGGTTTTGTGCCCATCAAGCCGATCAGTGCTTTTCAAATGCTCCTGACCGATACAGATGCACCGGCGGATATCGTGGAAGCCATCCGCAGTCAAGGCGTGGAAGTAATACTGGTGTAATCGTTCAAAGCTGCCCAAATCAGAGTACTGAATCTCTCCTATCCGTTCGACCGACAGGAGAAGGTGAAGTTTACCCATTTTCGGGAGTTGTCTTATGTATTCAGGTTTACAACTGAATCCGCCTTTTTTTGAAATCGGGCCTAAGGCCTATCTCTATGGAGAGGAAGTTCTCAAACTGGCCAGGTGCGCAGATGAAGTCAGTGCACGTTATCACGTGCAGATCATCTTCACTCCTCAAACGGTCGATATCCCTCTGATCGTGCACGAAACCCGGCATCTGCTGGTTTTCGCCCAGCACATGGATTCACTGCCCATTGGGCGCGGCATTGGCTCTATCTTGCCGGAAGCCATCCAGGCCGCCGGAGCCAGGGGCGTGCTGCTGAATCACGCCGAAAAACCCCTTCCGCTGGATGAAATCCGGCGCACGGTGGCCCGGGCTGATGAGGTGGGGCTGGCCACACTGGTTTGTGCCGGCAATCTGGATGAGGTCAAAGCCGTGGCTGAGATGCACCCCAACATCGTTCTGGCGGAAGCGCCTGAACTGATCGGCGTTGGCAAGCGCAGTGAACAAGACATGCTGGCCATTCAAAAGATCAATCAAACCGTCTGGCAAGTCGACCCGGCCATTCGGGTGCTGCATGGAGCCGGAATCAGTTGCGGCAAAGATGTCTATGAAATCATTAAACTGGGGGCTCAAGCTACCGGCTCGACCAGCGGCATCATCAAAGCCGCCAACCCCTGCGCCATGGTAGAAGAAATGATCTGCAACGTTCGTAAAGCCTGGGATGAAACCCATCCCGCATAAAAGAGAGGAATGTATGTCTACTTTTCACGATACTTTCAAAATCCAATCCGACCGCCGGCCGACGTTCGACGACGTGACCGACTCGGTAGTCACCGCGCTCCAGAAATCAAAGATTCAGAATGGCATTCTGGTCGTCTATTCACAGCACACCACCTGCAGCGTACTTATCCAGGAAGCCGCCGATGACGTCAATTATTATGGGACCGAACTGCTGATGCAGGACCTGGTCAACGTACTTGAAAAGATCATCCCCACCTGCCG
>Ga0268359_13083_pt1 | contig 42374 bp, 40 predicted proteins | sample BioMet11_FD_194416 | JGI IMG/M metagenome (GOLD analysis project Ga0268359, IMG submission 194416) | Sewage microbial communities from Oakland, California, United States - Biofuel 11 (PacBio Assembly) | ecosystem: Engineered > Wastewater > Sewage > Unclassified | place: USA: California | collected...
TACTCTTCCTTATTGATGCAAAAGGGGCAGTGGTTATTGCAGTTATACGGGACAAATACGGTGACCGTTGCGCCGCCTTCACGAGTTTTATAAGGATGCCTTAACTGAAGTGGATCCGTCGAACGAATCTTTTGAATATCTATCATTTCAATCGCCTCATATCTTTTTTACATCTTTATTCCGCTTTCCCGTTGTCATTCTGCATGGAAAAAAACCAGTTACAATACTGCCAGGATGGCAAAATAAAAGATTCTTATATATCAATCTTATTCTACCATAAAAAGTTATTTCGTCAAACACATAATCAGCATTCCTAAAAGTGAACTTTCTCACAATAAAAAGCATAACAATATACTTTTCTTTCTTTTTTAATTAAAAAGTAATTATAATTATCATTTTTAGCAAAAATTTTATAGTATTTATATCTATCTAATAATACCTCTTACCATTTTAATAAAATACTCACAATTTATATACGTACCTTCCAGAACATAGCGCATATTATTTATCTCTTATCTATGATTAGAACGCCGCCATATCTTTTGTTTTGCTGCCGCGTCAATCAATGTTTCCCGAAATGCAGGATGGGCAATAGAAATAAGTGCCTCTGCTCTTTGCCAAGTAGTCTTTCCTGTAAGGGAAGCAATTCCATATTCTGTTACAATGCATGGTGCTTGGGTCCGCGGTGTAGTAATAATATCTCCAGCTGTAAACCTTGGTAAAATCCGAGAATGAATGTGTCCTTTTGCATCAAAAAAAGCCGAACTCATAGCTAAAAAAGCTTGTCCATGTTCAGATAAATATGTTCCAGTCACAAAATCCAGTTGTCCTCCGGTACCACTGATTTGCCGCATACCCGCCGATTCAGAACATACCTGGCCATATAGATCCACTGCAATACAGCCATTAATCGAAACAAAATTTTTAAACTGGCCAATAACATAAGGGTCATTGACATAGCTCATAGGTGCCGACATTATATCCATATTATGATCCATATAATCATACAACTCTCGAGACCCGGCACATGTCGAAAAAACACCTTTGCCCCGCTGCAGTTCTTTTTTTGATTAGTAATTTTACCTGCTTGATACAAACTCAAATACCCATCACTCATAAATTCAGCATGCATTCCCAAATCTTTCAGTTCGGAACGCGCAATTAAATCACCTAATGCATTTGGCGTTCCTCCAATTCCTAATTGTAACGTCATACCGTTTTGCAAATAAGGAAAAATATAAGCTGCAATTTTTTTATCAATATCTGTTGCTGTAGAATTAGGCACCCCCCCTACCGGGACGTTGCTTTCTACAATGCTATCCACCTCTGAAATATGAATATGATCACAAGCAAGACCATAAATGACCGGCATATTAGGATTTACTTCCAAAATGACATGTGCAGCCTTATCAATAATTTCCTGAGTAGCGCAGTTATTAAGTCCAAAACTGAAGTTGCCGTTTTTATCCATAGGGGCTGCTGTAATCATAACAACATCCACGTTAGCTAGTCCACGGGTATAATAAGAGCCGCAGTTACGAAACAACATAGGTGAAAAAAAAGCTCCTCCTCTGTCAATATAGTGCCGTCCATATCCTGAACAATGCCACGTATTATATGTAAACGATATATTCTCGGGATCTTGTTCTGCTACTTTCACCGGTTTTACCTCTAGATTTCCCCGCACATTTACATCATGGAGGTCTCCTTTCCGAGCAGCTAATGCTGCATCTAAAAGTTCTGGAAATGCCGCTCCCGCACAATAATCGACCCAGTCTCCATCTTGGACAATCTTAACGGCTTCTTCCGGAGTCTTTATTTTTTTTTTATATTCCTTCATATAATTCATGTCTTTGCTTCCCCTATGCTTCAAGCCCTGCATGATATGCACGAATATTAACCTCAATCGTTTTTGGTTTTACATTATCACGTATAGCTTGTTCCCAATCGATGTGTATGAGTCCCATCGCTTTAACAAGAGCCCCAAAAAGAACAACATTCATACACTTTGGATTGCCAATATCACGGGCAATATCTCCTGCTTTGATTACAGTCGCATCTGCATGAGATATAATTTCCTCAATGATATGTGATGGATAATCACACGCTCCCATGAGAATAGGCGCTGAAGGAATTTGATAATCATTGACAACTATTTTCCCCTCCGGTCGAAGATGTCCGAGATATCGCAGTCCTTCCATTTGTTCAAAAGCTACCAGCACATCGGCTTCTCCTTTGCCAATAATCGGTGAAAAGACTTTTTTTCCAAATCTCACTTGCGTACTAACACTTCCTCCTCTCTGACTCATACCATGTATTTCTGACATTTTTACATCATAACCGGCGGTAATCAATCCATTTGACAAGATAGAACTGACAAGGATAGTCCCCTGCCCACCTACACCTACCAATAAAATATTCTTTACATCTGTCATGATTATTCACCGACCCTTTCTATAGCTTGCACCGGACACACCTGTGCACACACAGTGCAGCCGTCACATTGTACATCATCAATATTGACTTTTTTATCCTCTTTTTTATAAACAAGTGCCGGACATCCAGTCGTTGTACACCTGCGACAGCCAATGCACTTTCTGTATCTACCCGGCAGGTTCCTTTATAATGTCCAAATTCAGCAATATCTTCAGGTGTATGCTTTTTTAAAACACACGGCCACCGCGTAATAATAACTGACGGGCCATCAAGCGACATCGCCCATTCCAAGGCATCATCAACTTCTTTTAAATGAAGAGGATTAACCGTTCGAACATATTTAATTCCTAATGCTTTGACCAGCAACGGCAAATCTGTAACATTTGTTTTATCTCCTTGCAAGGTATATCCCGAACCAGGATTGTCCTGATGCCCTGTCATCCCCGTAATTCGATTATCCAAAATAACAGTAACAATTTTGCTATTGTTATATACTGCCTGCAGTAAACTGTTCATTCCTGTATGGAAAAAAGTGGAATCGCCAAGAACTGCAACAACACGCATAGAATCATCATACTTTTCAAACACTTTTTTTGCCCCATGTGCTGTACTGATGCTGGACCCCATACAGATACAGGTATCTTGAGCATTAAGGGGTTCAGATCCTCCCAATCCATAACAACCGATATCACCCGTCATCATAACGTTTTTCTTTTTACTCAAAACATAAAAAAAACCTCGATGCGGACAACCTGCACATAATGTCGGCGGACGTCCAATCACTTTGTCCGTATCATAAGAGAGAGTAGAACGCCCTTCTCCCAAAAAAGCTTTAGCCACAATATCAGGATTTAATTCTTCAATCCCAGGTATTTTATCTTTCCCAATACAATGAATCCCTGCCGCTTTAATTTGTATTTCCAAAAAAGGATCTAACTCTTCAATAACATATAACGTCTCTACTTCTTTAGCAAATGCTTTAATTTTTTCTATAGGCAGCGGATGGGTAAAGCCCAATTTCAGATAGGAAACCGTATCCCCAAAAACTTCTTTGGCATATTGAAAAGAAATGCCTGAGGCAATAACTCCGATATGTTTATCATTCCATTCTATATAATTTAATGATGTTTGTTCAGAATACGCTGCTAATTTCTTTAAACGGTCTTCTACAACATAATGCAATTTTTTTGCATGTGCCGGAATAAGTGAGTACTTAGCAAAATTTTTCACATATGGTTTTTTTGCCAGTTCTTCCCGTTCCTTAAATTCTACTAAACTTTTACTATGACATACACGTGTCGTCATCCGAAATAACACTGGGGTATCAAATTTTTCACTTATTTCCAGTGCAGTTTTGACCATATCTTTAGCTTCTTGGCTATCACTCGGTTCAACCATCGCCACTTTAGCCGCTACGGCAAAATGGCGGTTATCTTGTTCATTTTGCGAAGAATGAAGTCCCGGATCATCTGCATCAACAATAATAAATCCCCCATTTACCCCTGCATATGCACAACTAAAAAAAGGATCTGCCGCAACATTAAGTCCGACCATTTTCATAGCCGAAAGCGCTCTCCCTCCCGCTAGAGAAGCACCAATAGCGCTTTCAACAGCTACTTTTTCATTCGGAGCCCATTCAGCTATAATATCCCCCTTATACTTACTAATATTTTCCAAGATTTCGGTACTAGGCGTTCCTGGATAGGCGGCTGCATAGACCACTCCTGCTTCATACGCACCGCGAGCAACTCCTTCATTTCCTGACAATAATTTTTTCATCTGTATCCCTCATTTCTTTAAATATATGTTATTATATATTTGTTGCTTTATATGCAACGATGTTCCCTTTTTATTGCAGAAAAATCACCTTGCTTATACAAGATGTGAAATTTCTTCCGCTGCTTCTTTCACAGCCGCAATAATCCCTGGCAATTCTCGTTCCGATATTCTGGTTACTGGGCCAGATAAACTAATCGCCGCGGTAATGTCATGATTTTCTCCAAAAATGGGTGCCGCTACACAGGTAAGACCTATTTCCAATTCCTCTCTATCTACAGCATATCCATCCGTGCGGATTTGAGATAATTCCTGCCGCAGCAGATTCCAATCAGTCACTGTATGTTCCGTAAAACGTGGCAGCATGCAGTTCTCATATTGCCGTAAAAAAGCATCGTCAGCATATGCCATGAGACATTTTCCTGATGCCGAACAATAACTAGGACTGACAGAACCCACGGGAGGGGCTAAATTTAACACTTGCTGCGATTGAATTTTTTCTAAAACAATATGCTGCGGGTACGGCCCGCCGTTCCGCTGTAAAACAGTAATGTGGACTCCCTCATTAAATTTTTCAGCCAGCGCTTTGGCATACGGATATGCAAGTTTCTGCAAAGGTTCCTGCTGACGAAACAACATGCCTAATGAATATACCGACAAACCCAGCCAATATTTACCGGTCTCTTGATTCTGTCGAACAAAACCTCTACTTTCCAATGTTTCCAATGTACGGCAAACCGTACTTTTATGAATACACATTTTTTTACTGATTTGTGTAACACTTAATTCTTTTTTTTCTTGTTGAAAAAGTTGAAAAATTTGCAGCGCTCGATCAATAGAACCTATCACACGCCTTCCTCCTTCTAAAAATTCAGTTTAGTTGCTATATATGCAATACTGTTCCAAAATAAGTATATATAATTATGGTATATCTTACTATTATATTTGTCAATACAAAATAACAGAGAGCGCCTTATCTAACATAATACATGCAACGCTCTCTGTTATTAATTTTTGTAATAGCTTTATGCCTTATCATTATTATACGTATACAAACATTTCGCCATCTTCTTTAATAAATCCAGACATTCCAAATGACTGATCCAATTTTTCGGAACTTCTTCAATACCATACAAAGCACCTGCCAAATTACCACAGACAGCTCCACATGAATCACTATCTCCATCATGGTTGCATGCCATAATAACAGCATCTTTTAACTTTCCCGTTTTAAGCAAGCAATAAACTGCGGCTGCTAATGCTTCTTCCGCTACCCATCCAGCCCCAATTCTCCCTAATGATTTAATTGGGTCTCTATCTGTTGCAGATTCATCAATTGCCAATTTAAGAGCAGTCAATACTTCTTCATGATTCTCATATCCCTGTAATATATGCATCATTTCCGATATAACAAACTTGATATTCTTCTCTGTCAACAATAAGGATATAGCCGCACTCAGTGTACCTGCTGCCAGATATCCTGTAGGATTCCCATGTGTTAAAGATGCAGACTGGCATCCTACATAAAACGCTTTTTCCGGATCCCCGGCATAAAACATCCCTACTGGCGCAGCCCTCATAACGGTCCCACAACCTTTACTGTTATTTAAGGTTGCATCTTCATTGCAAATTTTCCCCGATGACAAAACAGATAAACAGGTCATTCCCGGAGAACGACGTACGAATAAATCTTTGTCACTCATTATATCATAATGCCAATATTGTTCATGAGCCTGCGTTTTTATCCATTTAGCCTGTTCTGGTCGGACAATGTGTTCTGTCTGAGTGTAGTACCACCGCATATAAGAACGATACAGTCCTTCCTGCGGAAGTAAATCATCATGACTAGCCCACAATAATCCATCTGCCGTAAACAAAGCCATTTGCGTATCATCAGAAATAACCCCGCGGCGACCGTTGGATTCAAGCTTTAATACAGTGCGCAGTCCATAAGGTCCATATTTTTTCCGAATCGTATCTAAATTATCAAATTCGATTAGGAAACCCAATGCATCACCTGTCGCACCGCCAAGCATACATCCCATAAAGCGGTCACTTTTATTCATGCTTACCCCCCCCAACGCCGGTTATCCTGCCTCTCCCAGCTCATAATCCTTTGCCATCCAAGTTTTTGTTGTTGTAAAACTGATAGTCAACCATTTTTCATAAGACGGATATCCAATAGAATGATCAATTTCTGTTCGAATTCGATCTAACTCTGCCACATTTTGTATAGGATAATCACGTGGCAATAATATGTCTATCTCAATAATCTTCGCCCGCCCATACGCCTGCACACTGGAAACATAATCGCTGAAGCCATATCGCTCCATAAACCGATCCATAACCTGCTGAACATGATTATGCAATTCAATAGGTGCCACGCCTAAAATTTGCTTAACAGACGGAATTAAAATTTTCATGGCAGGTGGTATCATTTGAATTGCCAATACTATCATAATCAACGAATCTACATAAATGCCTAAATATGCAAATCGTGTATACTGCATAACCCATGCAAATCCAAAGCTAAGCAATAATCCAGAAGCCAAGGTGGCATCAACAAACCAACTTACATTATCATAATGAACTAAATAAGACTGTATATTTTTATTGGTGCGACGAACATAAAAATAAAAAAACCAATCAAGTAAAGCGAAAAAAGCGGCATAGTATGTCGCTATGCCAAAAGACATGCTATGTCCCCCATCTAAAAGTCCTGCAATGCCTGCATAAAAAGCATACACAACAACTAATAAAGTAAATGTTCCCTCTAGGAACATTACTACAGGTTCACATTGCCAATAACCGAATTGAAAACGTTTGCTTGATTCACGTTGTGTCAACTCCGAAGTAACCATCATCAATACCTTAATAATGATAGCAACAAAAGAAAAAATACCATCCAACAAGATTGCCTGGGAGTTGCTCAGGATACCTGTTACGGTACCTCCTACCGCTACAAGTCCCATCATTGCTGCCGACAAGATGAGCAATCTCTTCTCACTGCGTTTTGCTCCCATATTCATTATAAAACCTCCTTACAAACAATACCAAAATCAATGTTTGTAAGAATCAGCCTAAATAACTGCTGTAATATCTCTTTGTATCCTGTTTTTGATTCATAATCAAGGGACAGCGATTCCATTGCCACTTACCTAAAACGCTATGCCCGACCCAACATTTCTTAAAACGACCCGAGCTCAGTGTGTACATAATAAAACCTCCAATATTTTTAAAAAACTTATTTACATAAAGTGCAATATAGTATATAATTAAATTTTACTTTATTGATCTGTATTTAATTATAACAGATTTCAGCTTAAAAAATCAACTCCTCTTTATCATAAGACAAATATCTGCAGTTTATATGCCCTTCAACTAAAAAAACCAGCCGTGACTACGACTGGTTTTTTGCAGTTCTGCCGTTACAGCAGCTGCTTATTTATCTTCAATTTCAGATACAACACCGGCGCCCACTGTACGGCCGCCTTCACGAATAGCAAAACGCAGACCCGGTTCAATCGCAATCGGTGTGATCAATTGTACATCCATCTTGACATTATCGCCAGGCATGCACATTTCTGTCCCTTCCGGCAGTTCGATAACGCCGGTTACGTCCGTTGTGCGGAAGTAGAACTGTGGACGATACCCGTTGAAAAACGGGGTATGCCGGCCGCCTTCTTCCTTCGTCAGTACATATACTTGCGCCTTAAAGGTCGTATGGGGATGGATCGATCCCGGTTTCGCCAATACCTGTCCCCGTTCGACTTCCTTCCGATCAACCCCGCGAAGCAGTGCTCCAATGTTATCCCCGGCTTCTGCCACGTCCAACAATTTCCGGAACATTTCTACCCCGGTGACTACCGTGCTCTTCGCTTCCTTTGCCATCCCTACGATTTCTACCGTGTCTCCCACTTTTACCGTTCCGCGTTCTACACGGCCGGTCGCTACCGTACCGCGACCAGTAATGGTAAATACATCTTCGATCGGCATCAGGAACGGTTTGTCGGTCGGCCGGTCCGGTGTCGGAATGTATTCGTCTACGGCATCCATCAGCTTCAAAATGCTGGCTTCTGCTTCCGGATCCCCTTCCAAAGCTTTCAACGCGGATCCCACGATAATAGGAATTTCATCTCCGGGGAAATCATAACTGGAAAGAAGTTCGCGGACTTCCATTTCTACTAGTTCAATCAATTCCGGATCATCTACCTGATCGGCTTTGTTCAAATATACAACCATTGCCGGCACGCCTACCTGGCGGGCTAACAGGATATGTTCACGCGTCTGCGGCATCGGGCCGTCTGCGGCGCTTACTACCAATATAGCTCCATCCATCTGTGCGGCGCCTGTGATCATGTTCTTTACATAATCAGCATGCCCCGGGCAATCAACATGTGCATAATGACGTTTATCTGTTTCATATTCTACGTGTGCTGTATTGATCGTAATACCGCGTTCACGTTCTTCTGGTGCTTTATCAATGTCAGCATACGCTTCAAACTTGGCATAGCCCTTTTTCGACAATACTTTGGTAATAGCTGCTGTCAATGTCGTTTTGCCATGGTCTACGTGTCCGATCGTCCCTATATTGACATGCGGTTTGGTTCTTTCGTATTTTTCTTTAGCCATTTTACTGTTCTTCCTCCTTTAGGAAAAAATAATCTACTTCTTATTGTACATTATTTTACAAAATTATTCTACTATTTTTGACGCGGCATTGGCTGCTTATGTAATTCTATCCATCCGTATACAGAAATAACCCCGTTAGAACGAGGTTATAAGAAGTATGGTGGCGGCTCGGAGATTCGAACTCTGGACACTGCGGGTATGAACCGCATGCTCTAGCCAACTGAGCTAAGCCGCCATGTGTGGAGCTATTGACCGGGATTGAACCGGTGACCTTATCCTTACCAAGGATACGCTCTACCGACTGAGCTACAACAGCTTATACCGTTCAAAGCAGATATAAAGTTGTGAAAAATATGGTAGCGGGGGGCAGGACTTGAACCTACGACCTTCGGGTTATGAGCCCGACGAGCTACCAACTGCTCCACCCCGCGACAAAAATGGTGGTGGGGGAAGGATTCGAACCTTCGAAGGCGAACGCCGGCAGATTTACAGTCTGCTCCCTTTAGCCACTCGGGAACCCCACCAATTTTGGAGCCGACGATAGGACTTGAACCTACAACCTACTGATTACAAGTCAGTTGCTCTACCAATTGAGCTACGTCGGCAATTGCTCCGCTATATTGTTCAACAGAACATAAATAATTATACTTTCCAGAGTCATTTCTGTCAAGAGTATTTCTACATTTTTCTTTGTTTTTTTACTAGGTTAATTGCAATAACGATTTCTACCCCCAGTAACATCACCTGACATAATTACTTTTACAAACAAGAAAGGAGAAGCAACTTCTTCCAGAATATCTGAGATAGAACATATTGGCAGATGCTGATTCGTTAGGAAATCCTTGTAATGATATGCTCGCATTTATCCTTTCCAAAACGTATCCTTATTCAACAGGCTTTAATACAATGTCTCTCGTTTAAACAAATCGCTTGGGACCTGCGCCGTCATCGTTTCATCTATCAAAGTATACCTTCTTACGACTTGTCTACCATGACTATCTACCGCATCGTTCCCGCTATTGGAAAAGCATTTGTATGACGCTGCGCTAACACACACCAAGCACACTGTGTCCCTACAGAATCCCTTTTGGAAGTGGTACTTGCTCCCGATAAACTTCATGCTATGAATCTTACGTGTTTCTCCATTGGTCAAGCGGATCATATCTCACATCGTATTTGTATCATTCCCGCCGATGAATTAATGCCATCCGAGAAGTTTCTTACCATTATAAGAAGCTTACCATCATCGGGTAGAAATAAATCTTACAAAGTAAAATTTACTTTTTCTTTTCGCCCTAGTCAGTATTTTTATCATTTTTCTTTTTTATATCATCGGCATATATATCTCTCTTCATGGATATTACACTTTTTACTATTTAATTGTATCGCCAAGAATTCTCTTTGCAAGGCTCTCCGAATGTAGTAAAATGAATTGTACGCCGTTATATCAATATCGTTGTATACAAGGAGGGGCTTATTATGGCACATATTAATGAAAATTATTTAAAACTCCCCGGTAACTATTTATTTGCAACAATTGCAAAAAAAGTAGCCGATTTTTCACAAAAAAATCCTAATGCTAATATTATTCGTCTAGGTATCGGTGATGTGACCCGACCTTTAGCACCAGCGGTCATTGAAGCTATGCATAAAGCTGTTGATGAAATGGGTAAAGCCAAAACGTTTCGTGGATATGGTCCGGAACAAGGGTATGAATTCCTTATCAACAAAATCATCGAATGGGATTATGAAACACGCGGTATCCATCTCGACACAGACGAAGTATTTATTGGTGATGGTGCCAAAACAGATGTCGCATGTATTCAGGAAATATTTGATAAAAATCTGACATTTGCCGTTGCAGATCCGGTATATCCAGTATATCTCGACTCTAATGTCATGGCTGGCCACACAGGTGAATTCATTGATTTGAAGGGCATTTATAAAGATGTTGTTTATCTTCCCTGTACAGAAGAAAATGGGTTTAAAGCAGAACCTCCAAAAGACCGAATTGAAGCACTAGAATTAAAAAACTGCTGTTTCCCTGTACCTGCAAACAAAAAGAAAGAACATGTTGATCTCGTTTACCTTTGCAATCCAAGCAATCCTACAGGCACCGCAATGAGCAAAGAAGAACTTGCGGCTTGGATAACCTATGCGAAAGAAACCAAAGCTATCTTGTTATATGATTCGGCCTATGAATCTTACATTACGGAATCGAATATACCACATAGTATTTATGAAGTAGAAGGTGCTAAAGATGTCGCTATCGAATTCCGCTCTTATTCCAAATCAGCAGGATTTACAGGAACTCGCTGCTCATATGTTGTTGTCCCAAAAACGGTTTTAGCGTATACAGCAAAAAATAATGCCATTTCCTTAAATCAATTTTGGAACCGACGTCAATGTACCTGCTTTAATGGAACTCCTTATATTATTCAGCGCGCTGCCGAAGCAGTTTACTCAGAAGAAGGCCGGAACCAATGCAAAGCTGACGTTGATTATTATATGGAAAACGCCCATATTATACGCGATGGCTTACAGGCTGCCGGCTATACAGTATATGGCGCTACCAATTCTCCATATGCCTGGGTCAAAACTCCTGCGAACATGAAGAGCTGGGACTTTTTTGATCTTCTCCTAAAAAAAGCACACGTTGTCACTACCCCAGGGTCCGGATTTGGTCCTCATGGCGAAGGTTTCCTGCGTCTTACCGCTTTTGGCACAAGAGAAAATACTATTGAAGCAGTCAATCGTATTGCTGATTTAAAATTGATTAAATAAAAAAGGTGGAATATCATTGAGTACCAATCTGGAAGTCGGCATCGTCGGTCTGCCGAATGTAGGCAAAAGCACATTATTCAACGCAATTACCAAAGCCGGCGCAGAAGCTGCAAATTACCCCTTCTGCACAATAGAACCTAATGTAGGTGTTGTAGAAGTCCCTGATCATCGTATCCAAGTGCTTACGGATATGTATAAACCCAAAAAGACAATTCCTGCCGTTATGCGGTTTGTTGATATCGCCGGTCTTGTCGCTGGTGCTTCAAAAGGAGAAGGTTTGGGAAATAAATTTTTAAGTCACATCCGTGAAACAGATGCGATCGCTGAAGTTGTCCGTTGCTTTGAAGATTCTAATATAACTCATGTTTCAGGCTCTATTGACCCCTTGCGGGATATTGATATCATTAATACAGAGTTATGTTTAGCTGACATAGAAACTGTCCAAAAGCGGGATGACCGTATCAAAAAAATTGCACAATGCGGTGACAAGGAAGCTAAAATAGAAGATACGCTCTTAATGAAAATTTTATCTTGTTTAGAACTTGGCAATCCTGTCCGCAAAGCAAGCCTTACCAAAGACGAGATGGGTATCATAAAAGATTTGAATCTCTTAACACTGAAACCAATTATATATATTGCAAATGTTGCGGAAGACGAAGCCGGTCATCCCAATGATAATCCATATGTCAAAAAACTTGAAACATTTGCCGCCGAAGAAGGAGCTAAAGTGGTCGCTGTATCAGCAAAGATCGAAGCAGAAATCGCAGAACTTCCAGAAGATGAAGCTGCCATGTTCTTAGAAGAATTAAATCTTCCCGAAGCCGGTCTTGATAAACTGATTAAAGCGAGTTATTCATTATTGGGTCTCATTAACTTCTTTACAGCAGGTGCCGATGAAGTCCGCGCTTGGACTATCGTTAATGGTACTAAAGCACAAAATGCTGCTGGCAAAATCCACACCGACATTGAACGGGGTTTTATCCGTGCCGAAATTGTTTCATATGATGACCTCATTGCTTGCGGCAGTGAAACAGTCGCTAAAGAAAAAGGGCTAGTCAGGCTGGAAGGGAAAGAATATGTTATGCGTGACGGTGATATTACGTACTTCCGTTTCAATGTATAACCCTAATATATGAAAGTAACGCCATATCGATTAATTCCCAAACAACAACTCCACGTATTTGTTGTAATTTACATTATCTGAACAACTATATTTTACATACATGCGTATTATATTTGCAAAACTTGTTATGTTGCCATATATGAAGAAGCGCTCACCTTTGATTCCTGTAGGGTGAGCGCTTCTTCATATATGGCATTTTTAATGTTAAAAATATAATCTGATTTATAATTCTATAAATTAACACATGGATTCCAAAACGAGAGCGCGCCAAATTCTGTGTAAACTCCATATAGTGGTGCAAAATAATAAGAACGTACGAGTCAGCGGTTATATCGTTGGCTCGTTTTCAATATAACAACAAGGGCATGCCCCTGTCAATCAATTCGGCATCCGATCTGCAAAATACACCGCGAGTTGTGCATGAATCTTGCTCCAATCAGGCCGTCGGCCTGTCCATTTTTTAGTAATATCCATCATGGCTAAATACAGCATTTTGAGCAAACTGTCATCTGTTGGGAATACAGACTTTGCTTTTGTTACTTTTCGCAGCTGCCGGTTAAATCCTTCGATGGCATTGGTAGTATAAATCAGTCGGCGTAATTCTTCTGGATACTTAAAATAAGGACTTAAATTTGCCCAGTTTGACCTCCAAGATAACGTAATGGATGGATATTTAGCATCCCAAGTTTCGGAAAAATGCTCCAGCGCTTCTAACGCTGCCGGTTCATCCACTGCGGCATAAATGGCTTTTAAATCGTGCATCAACGCTTTGATGTCTTTGTACGATACATATTTTGTCGAATTCCGAATTTGATGGATAATACAATTCTGGATTTCTGTTTGTGGATAAACGGCTTCGATGGCTTGGGAAAATCCCGTCAGGTTGTCGGTACACGCAATCAAAATATCGTCTACCCCACGATGTTTGATGCCATTGAGAATGGTCGCCCAGAATTTGGCACTCTCATTTTCACCCACCCACATGCCAAGTACCTCTTTTCGGCCTTCTAGATTGATGCCAATGGCAATATACACTGCTTTCTTGATGATTTGTCCTTCACTGCGGACATGGTAATGAATCGCATCCAAAAATACAACGGCATACAGCGGTTCCCATGGCCGTTGTTGCCATTCTTTGGCAACGGGAAGTATTTTATCCGTAATACGGCTGATGGTGGTATCCGATACCTCTAATCCATACATATTCTGAATAGGTGTTTCCATATCACGAGTCGTCATGCCCTTAGCATACATCGATATAATCTTTTCTTCTACGTCGTGGCTGATACTGGTTTGATTCTTTTTCAGGATCACCGGATCAAAATCTCCGTTGCGGTCTCGAGGAACCGCAATGTCCACATTCCCGAAACTGGTACGCAGTGTCTTAGGACTATGCCCATTGCGACTGTTGCTTGTATCCTTGTTCTTGTAGTCATATTTGCTGTACCCTAATTCATCATCCAGTTCAGCATCCAATCCGTTTTCCATAAATTCAGCAATCGTATCTTTGAATAAATTTTGGATATCATCCATGCTGGTGATGTTGCTCATTTGCAACAATTCACGAATTTTGGCACGACGTTCCATTTCTTCTAGACTGCGTTTTCTTTTTACCATAATAAAAACCTCCGTATGATGTAATTTTATTTTACACCACACGAAGGTTTACACAAAATTTGGGATTGTCCCTCCAAAACGATTCCAAACATTATCCCAAACAAAAATTCAACAAATTCACACTCCCCATTATCAGCGTGCCATCGACACCACGCTCTCCATCCATGTCTATGATTTCTCCATACCCGTCATATCCATGCTGCCATGACTCCCCCGGAAGAGGCACCGCATAACTAGCAGCAATATCCTGCTCCTCAGTGAATATAACAATGTATCTAGGGCAACTGCACCTGCTATTTTTCATTTGAAATCGCCTCGTTATAAATAACATATTATGTATAAATTCCTGCTTATTTTTTCCGAAATTTCGTTTTTAGCCGGTATCCTTGATTCCTTTACCTATATGGTTTTCGGTATAGGCCCATACATAAGAAGAAAAACTTCCATACTTTTTCTGTATTTGAATAACCGCCAATGCATTTTGACGAACAGAGTACACTTTCTTTCTGTTTTTTACTATACCATAATCAGCAATAATCCGTTCTAACTCATCATTATTCATTTCAGCCCAAGAACAGCGTTCGCAGACATTATCTGTTGGTTTATCATATATCGCTCGCTTCCTTAAAACTACAAAAATATTGTTTTATTTCTATTTTACTCACTCAAAGTTTCCCATTTTTCATAGGCTTTATCGAGTTTTTTTTGTGTTTCTTCATACTGTTCCGTCAATGCCATCATTGTTTCAGCGTTGGTTTGATTTTCAGGCAAATTCATTTGAAAATCATACATTTTCAAAGTCGCTTCCCATTCAGCGATCTTCATCTCTATATTTTCCAATTTTTAGCTGCACCATACAAAGAGGTCTTACGAACAGTGGATTCTACATTACTTTTTTAACTCTTATTTTCTTATCTTTTTCAGCAGACAGAAAAATATCTTCTTTTTTTTGTACACTATCTGCCTTCTCTAGTAACTCTTGAGCAGCTAATTCTTCTTTTTCCTGTTCTTTTTCTCGATAATATGTATAATTTCCTAAATATTCCTTAAGTTTTTTATTTTCCAAGACTAGCATACGTCCAGCAATTTTATCAAGAAAATATCGGTCATGAGACACAACAAGATACGTACCGCCAAAATCAAGAAGTGCCTGTTCCAGAATTTCTCGAGTAGGTATATCAAGATGATTCGTTGGTTCATCAAGAATCAAAAAGTTCGGTCCGTGTAAAAACAATTCCAACAATGCCAACCGCGCCTGCTCTCCACCACTCAACGTATCAATACGTTTATATACATCGTCCCCGCGAAAAAGAAAACTACCCAAAACGGCACGAGCATCTTCTTCACTATAACTAATTCGTTCATAATTTCTTCCATAACCGACCACGTACCATGAAGTTCCGTATGTTCTTGAGCAAAATAACCAACATGCACCCGGCTTCCCAACGTAATATGACCGCTGTCAAACGTTTTTTTACCCATAATCATCTGAAAAGTGTTGTTTTTCCCGTCCCATTAGGTCCGATAAGTGCCGCTGATTCCCCACGACGCAGCAGTAAAGATAAATGGTTAAAAGTTGTTTATCTCCATAACCACCGCAAATATCATCCAGAACCAGTACCTTTTGTCCGCACTCTTCTACTGGCTTAAATGCAAAGTGGAGTGAATCTCTTTCTGAAGTAAATTCAATGCGTTCCAGACGATCTAGTTGAGATTGACGCCCACGAGCCTGCTTTGATTTAATACCGGCTTTATATTTACGAATATACTCCTCTGTTTCCTTGATCTGTTCCTGCTGTTTTTCATAAGCGTTTTCCATCGCTTTGCGGCGTTGCTCCCGCTGTTGAATATAGCGGGAGTAATTGCCTTTGTATTTTGTTATGGTTCCATTTTCCATCTCCAAAATACTGGTTGTTACCCTATCCAAAAAATATCGGTCATGAGATACGATAAGGATACCGCCCCCATAGGACAACAAATAGCTTTCCAACCATTCAAGCATTTCCATATCAAGATGATTCGTCGGTTCATCGAGAAATAAATAATCCGGGCGACATACCAATGCTTTTGCCAAATTAATTCGTGTTTTCTGGCCTCCTGAAAAACTTTGCACAAGGCGATCCATATCTGCTTCCGCAAAACCTAATCCATGAATAATTTTTCGTGACATTGCTTCATATTCATAGCCACCAAGCCATTCAAACCGTTCCTGTAAGCGGGAATATCGATTCATAAGTTCCTGGGAATCCGGCTCATGCTGCATAGCTTGTTCTGTTTCTTTTAACTGTATTTCGCAACGAAGTACATCCTGCCAAGCTTCGGTAATTGTTTGACGCAGCGTAACTGCAGTGTCAAACGTTATATTTTGCTGCAGATACCCAATCGTTTCGCCTTCAGAAATGACAAAAGCACCCGCGTCATATTCTTCTTGTCCCATAAGACATTTCAAAAGAGTTGATTTTCCCACACCATTAGCACCAATAAGTCCAATTCGTTCACCACGGCGCAATTCAAAAGAAACATTTCGAAATATTGTATGTATACCAAATGATTTTGTTAATTTTTGTACCCTAATACTTCCCACAATATAATCCCCTTATCTTTCCATAATCTATCGATTATTATATCATACATTACGTATAGCAGCATTGAAAAAATCATGGATAACATCTATACGTATTGGTTATGAATCAACATATTATAAAGGCAGAGGGTTTTTAAAATTTTACTTTTGTCAATCTTTCACAATCTCAGCTTTGACCATAATAACAATTTCAGTCTCCTTGCTGGATGTATAATGACTGCGAAACAACCTTCCTATAAACGGTAAACTGCTCAAAATAGGAACTTTTCGAAAATTTTCTATATCTTCTTTATCAATAAGTCCTCCGATAATAAGAGTTTTCCCTTGTTGAATCCGCACTTGCGTTTCTGCCTGACGAGTCATGAATCGATAGGCCTTAAGTTCTGTCACCAGAACAGGCGTACTTACTTCTGCCTGAATGTGTGCGGTAATAGAACCGTCATCGTGAATCCATGGCGTATACATAAGTTTAATGCCTGCATCAGTATAGTCTGTCGTTGTGGTCGTCTGTCCATTCTGTAAATGCTCTGTAAGTATAGGAATTTTATCTCCAATGAGAATTTTTGCCATTCTGCCATTACTTGCCATCATATGCGGTTTAGCCAAAATCTTAGCTTTTCCTTGGGTTTCCAGTGCCCGAATCTGTGCGGTATAAGCAAAACTGCTTTCATGTCCCGGCCCTCCCTCGGCATTCCGCCAATCCCAGTTAATGCCTAATTCTTTAATAGCTTCTTGATTTAAAGCAGCAATCTCTACTTCAACATTAACTTGCCGAGGTGGTATATCAATTTTTTTTAATAGACTTTGTACAGCTGCAATCTCTCTGCTGTTTCCTTGGACAACCAAAGAATTAGTATCTCCATGACAGCGAATATGGGTATCAGATATAATCGCCTGTACCGCTTTTCGTGCTTCCTCTGCTGAAGTATAAGAAAGACCAAAGGTATGCAATTCTTTACCTCCTTCTGTTTTCCGGCCAGCTGTTATCATGTAAATATAACCGCTTTTATCATAATACAGATTTTGGCTGGAAGCGATAGCCGCTAATGCCTCTTCAACAGTTACATCAACAAGATACATCGTTATATTTCCTTGTACAGTATCATCAACAATAAGATTAATTCCTCCACTGCGGGCAAGTCCTTCTACAACAGATCGAACAGGTACATCATGTACGTCAATGTGAATCGTCGAAGCATTAAGTTGAACAACATAAGATAAAAAAATAAAATTTGCCAATATAATCTTTTTTAGCATGTTATATATCCTATTCTTACAAAAAATATTCTTCTCGTCATCCGCCGTCATATTTATTAATAAATGCATTTATTTTCACTGCATTTACCGTTGTAGGTTAGTACTATATCCGTATTTCGATTAGTTTTCCCTCTTTTTTTAATCCAATCGCATTGATATTAATATACATCACAGTACAATCGGCTATTTGGTCTCCTACAGCACAAAGACGTGTATCTTTTCCTGACTGCAGCAAAACCAAACGTCTACCAGCAGATTCCATAAACCCACAATATCGAGGAAATAGCTCTTGTGATATTTTTTTCTGTGATTTTTCTGCATTCTTTTCTTCTGTTTGGCTGTTAACTGTTTTTTTCAAATGCTGTACATGTTTTTCAAACAAATCCGGCATAGGTTTATTTCGTCTCACAGCAGATACATCATACACGCAAATTGCCAAATCAACAGTTTCTATATCTGATATCCCTTCATTTTTATAATGCTTTTCCGAACTTATTTGTTGTTCTTGGGAAACAAAAACAGGGGATGAAACATTCTCTGAATGTTTCACTTCCCCTGTTGTCTGTCGGATTAGATCTATAGAATTGTCATTTCCAAAAAAGCATATGCCCATAAGAAAAATCAAAATGGCTCCATAAGGAAACCATTTTTTATATTGTCGGGCTATATAATGCTTAACACCAAGCATTATAGCCCGTAACTTATCTCGGAGTACCATAACCATGAGGATGAGCGCTGTGCCATTTCCATGCATCGGCAATAATATTTTCCACATCACTATATTGTGGCTGCCAACCGATGACTTTTTTTATTTTTGAGATCCCGCCACAAGGACAGCCGGATCTCCGGCACGCCGCGGTGCCTCTTCTACAGTAAAATCTCTTCCCGTTATTTTTTTTGCTGCATCAATAATTTGCCGAACACTAAAGCCCTGCTGTGAACCCAGATTAAAATATTGCGATATTCCACCCATACTAAGATAATCCAGTACCCGACAATGCGCATTTGCTAAGTCAGTCACATGGATATAATCGCGAATGCAAGTACCATCTTCCGTAGGATAATCGGTTCCAAATATTTTAATGCTTGATCTTTGTCCTAGCGCTGTCTGCAGAACAAGTGGTATAAGGTGGCTTTCCGGCATATGATCTTCCCCAATTGTACCATCATGATCCGCCCCCGCCGCATTAAAATAGCGAAGCGCCGCATACCTTAACCCATAGGCACGGCTAAATTGATCCAGCATGTGTTCAATCATAAGCTTGGTCTGCCCATAAACATTAGTGGGTTTATATGGCATATCTTCTGTAATCGGTATGCTTTCCGGTTCACCATAAACCGCCGCTGTCGAAGAAAAGACAAAATATTTCACTCCAGCCTGCCGTACCGCCTCCAAAAGACAATAAGAACCAACAATATTATTGTCATAATATATAGTCGGATTATCCATTGATTCTCCAACTTGACTATGTGCGGCAAAATGGACAACGGCTTCTATTTTATTCATTTCCATTATGTTCCGAACCGTATCTATATGATGGATATCCTCCGTAATCAAAGTTACCCCTGCCGGCACAGCCTGACGATGTCCGCGAGACAAATTATCCAATACGAGTACCGTATGACCTTGTGCCACCAGTGCTCTCACAGTATGGCTTCCAATATACCCGGCCCCGCCAGTCACTAATATATGCATCTATATCATTCCTCCTGCAATTCTTTTAATTTTTGCTTCAAAAAGATTTATAAATCTCCACTCCCGGTTGATCAAAGGCATCCACATTGGCAAACTCTCCTTCATACGCAATAGATATGCAAAGCATAAACATAAGCTCACCCAAGTGGAATGGTGTCAATTCCGGTATAATAAATGTCGCATTATAACGTTCTTCTTTTGCCAATGCATACGCATTTGATTTTTGTGCGGCCTCCAATATACTACTCAATGGTAAGCCGCTAAAAGAAGACAAGGCCCCATATTCATCATAAATATGTGGAACCACTATATCTTGCTGCCACTTTTTCACCGCTACAAACTGCACGACTTTATTTAATGGCCCTTCCTGATGTTCTTGTGTTTGAGCATGCATATCCGTTGTCCCGACAGCTACTACCGGAGTACGTCCGTAATGAATAATATTACCATCTTTATCTACGCGTTTTCCCAGCGATTCAGCAAGAAGCTGAACATACCATTCCGATAAAGATCTCAGGCAATCCCCATAGGGCATAAAAACTTCAATATTACGTCCATGATTCACTCCCGCCAAATATTTCAAAACACTATTAAGAAGTGCTGGATTTTTCCAAATATCTGCAGACTGGCAAAACAAATCCATAGCTCGCGCTCCCGAAAGAAAAGATTGAAAGTCAAAACCAATCAACGCACCTACAATAAGTCCTACCTCTGAAAACACACTAAACCGACCGCCCACTCCGTCAGGCACACAGAAAACAGGCCATCCTGATTTACGGGCAAGTTCATGAAGAAGCGTTTCCCGGCTCCCAGAATGAGGATCGGTAACAGCTATAACCTCTAGTTCAATACCACTATCTTCCAGCTCCTTTTTGCAAATCATAAAATTTGACATCGGCTCGATAGTAGACCCAGACTTAGATATAACAACCGCCATGACTTTATATCCGATTTTACGGCGGCTGTCCGATTTAAGATATCGAATCAATTCGCTGAGCTTACGGGGATTCGACATTATTACCGGCAAAAAAAATTTTAGGCCACCCATTTCGTTCTGCATCACTTTTCAAATTCCAAAATTCACCGCACTGCACATCGAACAGAACTTTTCCCCCAAGATATGAACCGCCTATACCAAAGAAAATCACCGCATTCATTTGTCCCTTGACAGAACGGCCTAATTCTTCAAGTGCCATTATACGTTTCGGGCAGTTTATATTTCCCCTCAGCTATATAAGGAAGCTGCATATATAACACAGGTTCCGGTTCTCCGTCTTTAGATAAATGTCCGGATACTATACCGGTTTTACGGATATTCATTACAGTATTATGAGCCTCAGTGTACACCGGGGAAAATTTTCTCAGTTCTTCTTCCGTAATTTTTCCCGGTCCATATAAATTTTCCGTGTCAAAAACAAATCCTGTTTCTAATGTAATCCCCGACATATAATCACTACCCTTCGCATTCGATATGTTCTACTTTTATTATACCATAGCAAAAAGGAACACGCAGAAAAAATGCGACATCTGTTAATATACTATTCTTAACTTTTAAGTCAATATATCATGTATATTAGTTTTATTCAATCCATTTCATATTTTTTTAATTTTTAAATGACATTTTTAAATTAGTTCCAATTAAATATTAATCTTTTTTTAACACCTCCAATAAAATAATGTATACTGATAAAAAGTGATTCGCCAAAATTGGCGAATCACTTTTTTATCAAAAACGCAGCATAGATTTTAAAAAGCTTTTAGTCCGTGTTGATTTTGGATGTTCAAAAATTTCTTCTGGTGTTCCTTCTTCTTCAATAATTCCTTCTGCCATAAATAAAATACGCTTGGAAACTTCTTTGGCAAAAGCCATTTCATGCGTAACAATAATCATCGTCATATTGTCATCAGCTAACTGTTTAATCGTCCGTAAGACTTCTCCTGTTAATTCTGGATCCAATGCAGATGTCGGTTCATCAAAAAGCATAATGTCCGGATTCATTGCCAATGCCCTGGCAATAGCCACTCGTTGTTTTTGTCCCCCAGACAATCGGGAAGGGTAAACATTGCACTTATCCCATAACCCCACCTTTTTAAGCAGTGCTTCTGCTATCGGCATTATTTCTTCTGTCTTCTTGCCTTGTACAATACGCGGGGCTTCCAAAACATTGTCGAGCACCGTCATATGCGGAAATAAATTAAAATGCTGAAAACACATTCCCATACGAAGACATATTTTATGCACTTGTGAAGAAGGTGCATAAATGGATCTGTTCACGCCCTGCGGCTGCCGCGCCATAACATCTCCACCGATGGTAATAGTACCTCCATCAATAATTTCCAAATTACATAAACAACGCAAGAATGTACTTTTTCCGCTTCCAGAAGGTCCTATAATAGAAACAACTTCGCCTTCTTCTACATGCATGGTACAATCTTTTAACACTTCCAAACTGCCAAATCTTTTATGTATGTGATCCATTTCAATTAAGCTCATACTTACATTCCTCTCTTATTCATCATATACGGCATAGCGTGCTTCCAAATAGCTAAATATTTTTGTCAGGATGAATGTAAAAAATAAATAGAACACGGCCGCAACAATAAATGCCGTTGTGTCGAAATCTCGCTGTACAATAGAACGTGTAATACGCAAAATATCATTCATTGCTAAGATATATACCAGAGAGGTATCTTTCAAAAGGTTAATCGTTTCATTTGCTATCGGCGGCAAGACTCGTTTTACAACCTGTGGCAAAATAATGCGACGCATAGTTTGTACATACGTCAGTCCTAACACCTTAGCTCCTTCGTACTGTCCTCGTTCAATAGATTGGATACCGCCGCGGAAAATTTCCGCAAAATAAGCTGCATAATTAAATACAAATGCGATAATGGCAGCCGGAAAATCAGGAAGCCTCAGTCCTTCAATAATAAACGGCAGCCCATAATAAATAAATAAAATCTGCAGCATAAGCGGAGTACCACGCATAACATAAATATAAGCACCCATAAACTTACGCAAGGGAGTCAGTTCAGAAATACGAGCCAATGCCATGAATATACCTAAAGGCAAGCTTAACACAATTGTTATTACAAATATTTTCAAAGTAATCTGCAAACCCACCGCAACAGCAGGTACAATATTTAGTAAATAATCCATGTAAACACTCCTTACATACACTATCCCGGTAAAAAAGCAAAGCCTATAAATACTTAAATGAGGGGCCGTCTGGTCCCTCATTTATCAGCATTCAAAACCTATACTTTTAATTTACTGCACAGGAATTGTAATATCTGTTTTAAACCATTTTTCCGATAACTTCTTCATTGTACCATCTGTACTCATTTCCTTCAATACAGAATTTAATTTATTCACCAACACCGCATCGTCTTGCCTCATACCGACTCCAAACTCTTCATCCCCCATACTGCCTGCAAGTACGCGGAATTTTCCTTCCTTTTTAGTCATATAGTATCGACCGACGACACTATCAACTAACACGCCATCCGTGCGTCCTGCTTCCAAATCCATCAAAGCTGCAACAAAATCGCCATACAATTTTACATCTTGTAAGGAATTCTTAAAATCTGGATCTTTATCCAACGCATCTACAGAACTGCTTCCTTCCTGCGTACCAATGATTTTTCCTTTCAAATCATCCTTAGTCTGAATCGGTGAATCTGCCCGAACAATAAGTATCTGCGCATTCTTCATATATGGTTTAGAAAAAGCAATTTGTTTTTTTCGGCTATCTGTAATAGTAAGACCATTCCACAGCATATCTACCTTTTTACTCTTTAAAGCAGCTTCCTTGCTATCCCAATCTATTGGTTTGAATTCAACCTTTACACCCATCCGCTTTGCAGCTTCATTAGCTAAATCAATATCAAAACCAATAAGATTGTTACTTTCATCCCGAAAGCCCATCGGCGGGAAATTATCATCAAGACCAATAACGATTTTATCAGGCATCTTTTGACTATCCTGTTTCTGTGATTGACTTCCACATCCAATAATCAAAATTGCAGCAGTAACTGCAATCATACCTGCTAAAACCGTTTTTTTCCAATTCATCATGAGTATTATCCTCCTATATTACAGGGAAACGTCCATACCGAACCATTTTTCCGAAATTGTTGTTGATGTACCATCTTTATGCATTTCTTCTAAAACATTATCAAGCTTTGCCTTCAGTTCTGTATCATCCTTGCGCATACCCACTCCGCTCGGAATATCAGGGTATCCTACATCAATAATGCGAAAATCCGATTTATTTTTTGTCATGAAATATCCTGCTGAAGTCTTAGCAACAACAACGGCATCAATGCGCCCGACTTGAAGATCCATAAAAGAAGTAACATTATCAGAATATGTTTTTAACTCCTTAAAAGAATCTCTTAATTCCGGTTCTTGATTAATTGCCTCAAGTCCAGTACTGCCTTGTTGCGTACCAACAATTTTACCAGCTAAATCAGCTTTTCCTTTGATGGGTGAATCCGCACGAACCAGAAGTATCTGCGGACCATTTTCATAAGGGCGGGAAAAAAGAATATTTTTTTCTCGCTCAGGAGTAATAGATAGCCCATTCCAAATCGCATCAATTTTTTTACTTTTCAACTCTGTTTCTTTACTATCCCAATCAATAGGCTTGAATTCAACCTCAATTCCTAAGCGCTTTGCCGCTTCCTTAGCCATATCAATATCAAAGCCGACCAACTCACCACTTTCGTTATGAAAGCCAAAAGGGGGGAAATTATCATCAAGTCCGATAACAATCTTATTCTTCTGTGCCGTTACTCCAGAATCTGCATTCTTTTGATCACCACAGCCAACAGCAAAAAAGACAACCATACTTGCCGCAAGCCCGGCAACAGCTAACTTTTTCCAATTCATGAGGACATCGCTCCTTATATTGTTAGAATCAATATAATTATTGTACTTATTTTGGTAAAACAAGAAAGTATTTTTACCATTCAAAAATATATATTTATAACTATTTATCTTTTATTATCTAATCTTTTTGATGGTTTTCTCCATTTTATAAACTATTTTCATTTTTCCTGTTCTTTTTTAATTCGTTGAATAATTGTCTGTTTGTGCTTAGAAGTTAAAAACTGCAGATGAATAGGCAATACAGATATACCTCCCTCTTCAGGCGCTCCCAGTTGAATTTCCCGCCAATCATCTGAGATACTAAAAATATTTTGATAAGGAATGAATATCAGTGACTTCTCTTCGTGAATTTGTTCATCTATAAATTCACGAAGAGACATAAATTGTCTCCGTACAATGATTCCTTTCTCTGTCACATAGCACATAATATCGCGCTGCCGATGAATACGCCATAAACAAAAAATAAGGACACCCATATTATCTAATTTTGAAAAAAAAGTTGGTTCCGGCAACATATCCCACAGAAAATACGCTCCAACAAGAGTAAATATAAGTTGCATAAAAATCGAAAAAATACGGGAATTCTCATATTTTTCTTCTATTTTCCCACAGGAAAACCGTTGTATCAATCCTAATGTATTCATAAGATCTCCCTTTGCTATATTATGTATTTAAAATATCTCACTTTATTTTACACTATTTATGAATTCCCTGTCTGTTTTAGTGGTATTTGTGTGGTATAATAATTGCAAACCTATTTGTTTGTATCATTAAGGGGGATAATTCATGACAAACCCAAATCAACATTCGTTAAAAACACAAATTTACCATATTATAAAAAAAAGATTATTAGATCAAATATATCAAGACGGGCAGATTCTCACAGAAAGAAAACTCTCAGAAGAGCTTAATGTCAGTCGTACTCCCGTTCGGGAAGCTATGCAGCGTTTGCAAAAAGAAGGCTGGGTTCAATATGTCCGCAACAAGGGTATTATTGTAAAAAGCATGGATGCCAGTGATCTGATTCATATTTTTCAAATTCGTACCGCCTTGGAAATTTTAGCTGTTAAATTGGCTTGCTCCCGTATTAACTCGGACCAGCTTCAATTGCTGCGACTGTCGTTGATTCAGCAAGCAGGGAAAAAAGAAGGGACTATGCCCGATTATCAAAAATTTATTCTTTATGATACAGAATTTCATAATATTATTATTGATGCTGCAGGAAACATGATGCTGCGGTCTATTATTGATGAAATTCGCGACAAAATCAAACGAACCGGTATAAATTCCCTATATAGCCGCAAAAGCCGTATCGCCGAAGCTGTTACGGAACATACAGCAATCGTGGACGCCTTGGAAATCAAAGATGTAGACAGGGCCTGCAAAGCCATGGAGAAGCACTTGGATATTTGTTATACCTCTGCATACGGCTACATTGTCCGTCCTGAAATCCAAAAGCAGCATAGCGCAGAAAAGGGAGACATCCATGGATAGTGACCGTCTTAAAGATTATGCCCGCTCCTTAGGATTGGATTGTCTTGGTATCGCCTCTTCCGAATTAGCCATCCCTACAAAGGAGAAAAAAATTTGTCCGCTGGCCGCCGGGCAAGGTATAGATAGGTATACACCGCAAACTTTATTGGAAAATTGCCGTGCTGTTATCGTCGTTTTATTTCCTTATTATGTACCAACAGAAGTACCAAGCAATTTGTCTATGTATACACAAAGTATTGATTACCATCTTATTATACAAAACTACTTAAAACTTCTCCAGTATTTTATGGAACAAGAATATCCGCAAAGCAATCATTACCTTTGTGCAGATACCTCGCCTCTCTGCGACCGATATCTTGCTCATCAAGCTGGCTTAGGCTTTATTGGTGATAACAATTGCTTTATACATCCTATCTATGGATCCTATTGTTTTATTGGCAGTGTATTGACAACAGTACCCTTAGTTCCAGATACACCGCTTACAAAAGAATGTTTTCACTGCGGTGCCTGTCATAAAAACTGTCCCGGAAGTTGTTTTATTAATTCTAACTATGATTATGAATACTGCAAATCTTATTTAACACAAAAAAAAGGCGACTTAACGCCGCCTGAAATTGCAATTATAAAAAAACTCCTCTCATTTTCGGTTGTGATGAATGTCAGCGCGTTTGTCCCCATAATCAATATATTCCAATCACTCCAATCCCAGAATTTCGCAAAAATCGAATTTTGCAATTACAACGGATGGATCTCCTTTCACTGACAAATAATCAATTCCGCAGGATGTATGGAAACCGTGCTTTCGCTTGGCGGGGAAAATCAATATTACTGCGAAATCTCGAGTATACAGATAAAAAATCTAAAACCCCTTAACTAACGACAACACACTAAAAGTAAACCATACAACAAGAATAACAACCACACAAACCAAAATAATCATTGGCATACATACCGCCAATGTGCTGCGAGCAGTATTCATACCATAGGTAGATCGCACTGTCAATACAGATAGTACCAACGTCCACAGTAAAGATGCAATAGAAATGAAATGAACCAGAAGCGACGGTAAAATAAATAGTAAGCTTTCCGCTAATGTAGCAAAATTGAGAGGTATATTAGAAAATCCCAAACCCGCCGCTAATGCTTTTATAGTACCGCTGCCTCCTAAAAGGCAGGAAATCCCATGGATAAAAATAATCTGCAGAATAAAACACACACCACCAAAAAGCAAAGCCCCAACTGCCGCCCCTATATGAGCGCCTGACAATTGGATTATCGCTGATATACAAGGAAGCATTAGTGTAAATATCCAAATCAACAATCCTTCACGAAGCCGCCTTTCCTTCACGATTTTATCCAATGTAACTTTGGGCTTTGTAATAAAGTCATACGTATATTCCAGCGTATCTAAAATCAAAGGTCTCATCGCTGCAGCACTCCTTTCATAAGAAGTAAGGGCAGTGGTACCGCCGTATCCGTACTAAACTGGGAACGTATAAATTGTGATAACGAACTGTTTCCTTCTAGCAATTGTTTCCAAGATATCGAATGATCATACTCCACCGTAGGCACATCATCTGGATTTACACCGATTCGGTTTCCCGCATCGGCCAAGGCATCATAATAATTCCCCACTTTATCTACGAGGCCCAGTTGCTTAGCTTGTGCTCCCGTAAAAACACGTCCATCTGCAAGGGTTCTCACTTTTGCTTCATCCATATGACGTCCCGTTGCTACAACCGCTACAAACTGATCATACATATCATTGACCATAGTCTGTGTCATCTGTCGTTCCTCCTCGGTCATCGGTCTGAAAGGAGAAAATATATCTTTATGAGCTCCCGACTTAATTTTTTCTTCGGAAACACCAAGTTTCTGACTAAGACCCTGCAAATCATAATAGGACATGTATACGCCAATACTGCCCGTAATGGTAGATGGATTAGCATAAACCGTATCCCCATAGACAGAAAGCCAATACGCTCCGGAAGCGGCGGTATCTCCCATGGAAACAATAACCGGTTTTCCGCTTTTTTTAAGTCGCTCCAATTCTGTCGCTGCCTCTTGCGTTGCTGCAGCACTGCCTCCCGGGCTATCAATACGCAGTAAAACGGCCTTTACCTCTTGATCCTTTCGTGCCTTACGGAATTCTCGCATAAGACTTCCCGATGTTGTAACATTAGAGCTGCTAAATCTCATGGGATCATCATCGCCTCCCACAATAGGTCCGTTAACACGGATAACTGCAACTTTTCCTTTCTCTGCCAATTGATGCACCGGACCTGCTTTCGTATAAAAACCGGCAAAACATACAACTGCCACTATAATGGCTACTGCAGCTGCCGTAATTGTGATCTTCTGTTTTCGTTCCATATGCATTCCTCCTTTGTTACTCCATATAATACCACAAGAAGAAGAAAAAAACGATAGCCATGTTTAGATAGTAAACAAGAGTATTCCTCACATCAAGGCAGAAAAATACAAAAAAAGGATAAGACATCTTCCATTCCGCTGTACACACAAATGGTACGATATATATGCGAACACATTGCCAGATGCAGATCATACTACCGACACCTACGTCTCCTGTAATCCCTGATCACTCTTCTTATGCATCGTTCCATTAACTGGAGCACGTATCCGCCGGAAGTTTCCGAGATAATTTTTCTTTTATTCGGGCTATAAACCTCTAGCATGAATTAATTGAACTCTGTACCTATCTTCAACTTCCCATCATTGAATATAACGTCTACGGTTCTTTATATTATGAACCAAAACCACCCAAACCATTCAAAGTCTTTAATAAAAACGATGTGGTTATCTATCTGAATACCACATTCAAATCCCTGGCGTCCATACTGCATGTTAGTTGGTTTATCACTGCTAAAACAATCATCCAGCGGCTGGATGATACAAAAATGCAAATGGATTATAAAGCAAGTTCTTTATCGCAATTAATTTTAACTAAAATTATTGCACGTGGAAATTATACTGCCTATACTAAACGGCTGCAACATTGAAATATGTCTCTCACCGTTTCAGTCCCGATCATTTTCTCCGCATTTCTTATACCTATTCTAAAGAACAGATATTTTTGATGTCCATTTCATAATCAAAACACTGCATACTACTGAAATATATGAACAAGTGCCGATTTATTATATACTATCCCTTAGCAGAACCGATTATATCCGGCATAAACATCAAAAATCACATGAAAAACTCGATGAAGACGGGCAAAAATCAGATTGTAACACGTCTTTCACATGCGTATATATGATCACCAACTTCTCTAACAGGTCAATTAAAACGACACAGCTCACCTTATTAAAACGCAAAGTTTTGCAATACCTACAAAGAAATGAGGGAGCTATGAACATGTTAAATGATTTTTTTATTATCATAAAAACACTCTTATATAAACCTATGTGCATGAATTTTAACCGACAGATATTTTAATAATAATAAAAGAAACGCCCACACATTATGTCGCGAGCAACTTAAAAGAAACTCGCAAATAATGCATGAGCGCCCATAATACTTACGTAAATAACAAAAATGACAACACCGTTGTTGAATATCGTTCAAGCTTATTATGTACTTAATCCTTCCGCAAGAATATTGATGACGGTCTTATACTGCTCCTCCGTTATAGGAAGACCCGGTGCCCTTGTACAAGTAGAAATATCTAATCCCTGCGCCTTTACAGCAGCTTTAATTGCCACAACAAATAAAGGTGTTACATCATACAAGCCCATAAGTTTTGATATTTTTTTGGCACATATTTCTGTCGTAATAAAATCTTTATTTTCATACGCCTGATGATATTGAACAAATAATTCCGGAACAACGTTAGTTAACCCACATAACACACCATCCCCGCCGGCTGCACGATTAACAAGGTAATATTCATCAAATCCTGACACAACAGAAAAATCAGGACGTACCGCCTTAACAGCCGCAATAAGTTTACGGGTATGGCTTATAGTATCAACTGTATCCTTTATGCCTATAATATTGGGATATCTTTCAGCTAAAGTTCGAACTACATATGGCGTTAAATCAGCACCAACACGGGCAGGAAAATTGTATAATTGAATAGGAAAGGCCACTTGCTCAGCAATCTTACCAAAATATTGAATCGCAGCATCTTCCGTAGGTCCAAAGTAAAAGGGTGCCACAATATTGATAGCATCAGCACCAGCTTTTTTTGCATAATGTGCTAATTCAAGTACTTCTTCAATCCTGGTACTTCCTACACCAATGATAATTTGAGTCCGATGATCCACCACTTTCACGGCTAAATCTATAAGTTTCTTCTTTTCTTCCACAGAACAAGCATAAAATTCACCCAAACTACCAAAAAACAATAATCCGTTAATACCCGCAGAGACCAAATGATCAATATGTTTCGACATATTTGGGAAATCAATGTTTCCTTCTTCTGTCAAAATGGTTATTACCGGTGTATAAACACCCTTTATAATCATATTAATTGCCTCCTTTTATATATATAATTTTCCGCTCGAACTATTCGCAGATGCCATATATGAACGTCATATAATAATAAACTTACTTAAAAATCGTTCATAGTATTGAAAAAATATATCAAACCGGGATTTTTTACGGTTCTCATATTGTATATATCAAAACAAGACCCACTAATCCCTCCCGTTATTAAAATTACATTTTATGTTAGAAAAAGACAACCCGCATAGCATCCTTAAAAAACCATCATATATCCCCAAGAGATTACGTCTTTTAAACAACTCACAAAATTACAGACATAGATATATTTTATCAGCAATTGCAAACAGTGAAAATTAAATCTATAGCCTCCAAGTCTGAAAAAGCTGTCAATCAATTTTTTATATTCAAGTCATTCCTCGCCATGATGGGTATCAAGATTCATAAACACGTACATTCACTCTTAAAGAAAAGTTCTACTGTACCCACTGGTCCATTACGATGTTTCGCTACAATAACTTCGGTAATATCTTTACGATCACTTTCAGGATTATAATACCCTTCTCGATAAAGAAAAGATACAATATCCGCATCTTGTTCCAATGCCCCAGATTCGCGAAGATCACTAAGCATAGGTTTCTTTTCTTGGCGACTTTCAACACTGCGACTAAGCTGCGACAGTGCAATGAGCGGAACTTTAAGTTCGCGAGCCAACGCCTTTAAAGAGCGGGAAATCTCAGAAATTTCTTGTTGTCTATTTTCATTGCTGCGTCGCGATGACCCCTGCATAAGCTGTAAATAATCGACAATAATAAGGTCCAGTCCATGTTCCGATTTTAACCGACGCGCTTTAGAACGCATTTCTGAAACTGTAATTCCTGGTGTATCATCAATATAAATAGGTGATTGATATAGCTTATCGCAGGCGTCAGTAAGTTTACTCCACTCTGCATCACTATTAAGCTGCCCAGTCCGCAATTTTTGTGAATCTAAATGAGATATCTGACACAAAAGCCGCTGTACAAGCTGGTCTTTAGACATTTCCAAAGAAAAAATGCCACCGTTTTTTGTTGGCGCACCCCAACATTTTGTGCAATATTGAGTGTAAAAGCGGTCTTCCCCATAGATGGCCGCGCTGCGGACCAAAATCAAATCCGAAGGCTGTAATCCGGAGGTAAGTTTATCTAAGTCGCGAAAGCCCGTAGGCAAACCAGTAAGACCCGCTTATTCTCGTATAGCTTGGTAATTTTATCAAACGTTTCTTCTACAACTTCACCAACCGAAGAAAAATCTCCTTTATCCTTATTCTCCGATAAATGAAGAATTTGACGTTCTGCATTATTCAATAATTCATCCGGTTCTTTTTCACCATCATAGGCTTCTGTCGTAAGATCCGTACAGGTTGTGATAATATTGCGGACCAGCGCTTTATCCGCAACTATATTTGCATGATATTCTATATTAGCTGCCGTAGCAACCATATTAGGCAAACTGAGGACATACTCGATGCCGCCTACGTCATCCAGTTTTTTCATCCGGCGCAGTTCTTCCGGCAGCGTGATGACATCAATTTCCTTGTTATCATGATGCAGTTGGATCATAGCCTCAAAAATAATACGATGCACGTCCCGGTAAAAATCTTCGGGACTAAGCTTCTCCATTGCCACGATAACAGCATTATGATCGATGAGCATCGCTCCCAAAACCGCTTGCTCCGCTTCCACATTTTGCGGGCGGTATGCGTTGTTCCATCGTTATCCTCCTATATATTTTTATAAGCATAATATCCAGTACCTCACGAATAGTTTTCTACTGATAAACATTCAAATTCAAATGATCTTTCGGAATATCTTGTTCATTTGCCATTGGTATAATGATGCCATTCATACCGGCCTGACGTGCCCATAAGCTTTTTCAAAAACACCGCCTACCGGTTTGACCATACCCTGAACGGAAATTTCTCCGGTAATAGCTATATCCTGTCTGACCGCCTGCTGCGTTACCGCCGATACAAGTGCCGTAGTAATAGCACATCCCGCCGAAGGACCATCAATATTCCCACCGCCAATAAAATTAACATTTACATCATAATCAGACAGTTCCTGCCCCGTTATTTCCCGGACCACCGCCGCTGCATTAAACATTGAATCTTTAGCCATAGAACCTGCCGTATCATTAAATCGGTAATATCCCTTACCAGGATTTTTTGCTGAAAAAGCTATGGATTCTATTTCTATAGCCGAACCTAAGTATCCCGCCACTCCAAGGCCAAAAACTTTGCCTACTGCAGGAATAGCCGAAGCTTTTTTCGTCACATATGGAATCAAGCGACTAATTTGTGCTACACGATGGACATGATCTTTCGTAATTATAATATTATCTTTACTTCCCGCTTGATATACAGCAAGCCCATATGAATCAGCTAAAATATTAACGGCCTTACGCCCTTCAATGGTAAATTCACTAATAAGTTCAGGAACATCTTCTTCCAAACGTACATCCAGCGTTCCCGCCGCATTGCGAACAATTTCCTGAATATCCCCCGGTACAAGAGGTTCAAAGAAGACTTCCGCGCACCGTGACCGAATAGCCGGATTGATTTCTGATGGATCACGAGTTGTCGCTCCAATAAGAATAAAATCTGCAGGTGCTCCTTCAGCAAAAAGTTTTCGAATATATGCCGGTACTTGTGGATCAGAATCATCATAATACGCTGATTCAAATTTTACTTTTTTATCTTCCAATACTTTCAATAATTTGTTCAGCAACATAGGATCCATTTCGCCTATTTCGTCAATAAACAAAATACCGCCATGTGCTTCCGTGACAAGCCCGGGCTTTGGTTCAGGTATTCCTGTTTCCGCTAAATCACGGCGTGCACCTTGATAAATCGGATCATGCACCGATCCGATAAGAGGATTGGTCATATCACGGGAATCCCATCGCAAAGTTGTGCCGTCCGTTTCTACAAAAGGTGCATCATTGCCAAAAGGAGTAAAAGGTAGTCCTTTTGCTTCATCTAAAACAATACGTGCCGCCGTAGTTTTGCCAACACCGGGAGGACCATATAACAAAAGATGCTGCGGATAAGTAGACGCCAACTTGCTTTGCATGGCCTCAACAGCACGCTCTTGTCCTACAATAGCACTTAATTTCTTAGGTCTCATTCGTTCCATAATAGATTCTGTAAGTTTAATACCATCCAGTTTCTGTAAATCCTGAAGTTTTTTCTTTGACTGAGGTGTTTCCACTTCATTCATTTCCTCTTTAATGACCTGCATCTTAATTTCCTGTACATATTCCTGTTGTTTTTCTTCCATCTTTTGAGAAATTTTCTTTTCCAAACGTTCTTCCACCGCCTGGCGAGCCAACATCTCAGCCAAAACCATTTCCAACTCATTTAAAATATCCACAACTTGATTATCATCAGGAATAGCTTCATAAGAAGCATCTTCATAAATGAGCCGTTGAAGCCCAACCAAGCGATGGCGCGGATCTTCGGAATGCACATAAGACAATGCCGAATACTTACTGGCACGCAATACCATTTTTTCCGGGCCGATAAGTCCAGTAAAAGCACCATAAAGAACATTAACTTGACGGCGAAGTTCTTCTTCCGCCGTTGGTTCCAGATATTTATGACGTTGCAGTAATTTATCCAACAATTCTTTCATATCGCACCTCAGGGTATATTATCCTTCCACAACATGAATCTTTATAATACTTGTAATTTCAGGGTGAACCCGAATAACAATATCATGATCACCCAATGTTTTAATCGTATCTTTGATTTCTACTTTCTTTTATCCAAATCTAAATCATATTGTTTTTTTGCAGCATCACTGATAGTTTTGCCTGTAATAGCACCAAAAATTTTTCCCCCTTCACCTACTTTTACAGGGATGGTAAGTTCAACCTTTTTTAACTGGCTTGCCAATATCGCGGCCTCCTCCGAAGCTACTTGAGCTTTATGCTTAGCCGAGGCTTGTTTTTGCTTGGCATCGTTAATATTTTCTGATGTTCCCGGTGCCGCCAGCTTACGAGGCAAAAGAAAATTATGACCATAGCCTTCAGACACTTCTATAATTTCACCCTTTTTTCCTAATTTTTTGATATCTTGCAATAATATAACCTTCATGTTATTCATTCTCCTTATGTATAACTTCATGCAATGCATCGATAACTGCCTTTTGCGCAGCCTCCATCGTCGTATTTTTCAATTGAGCACCAGCAACCGTACGATGACCACCGCCGCCTAAAGCCTCCATGACCAACTGCACATTGACATCTCCATCAGAACGGGCACTGATTCCAATTATATTATCCGGAAGTTCATAAAAACTAAAACCAGTCTTGACATCATCAATATTAATCAGCATATCTCCCAACTGGGCTGCTACAATGGGTGCATTTTTGACATCTTTAGGACACACGGCAATCGCAACTCCGTCTTCCAATATTTGAGTCTGAGATAAAAGTCGTGATTTCATTTTAACCGTTTCTAAGTCGGTACAGAACAATTCTCTGACAATTTGCGGATCTGCCCCGCTGCGACGCAGATATGCTGCGGCATCAAAAGTACGCACTCCCGTCTGTACCGCAAAGTTTTTCGTATCCACGACAATACCAGCATACAGCGCCGTTGCTTCAATCTTCTGCAGTTCTACAGTATCACTATAATATTGTAATAATTCAGTAACTAATTCGCTTGTAGATGAACTTGATGTTTCCATGTACGTCAAAAGCGGCTGTCGAATAAAATCCGTACTGCGGCGATGATGATCAATAACCACTCTGCGGGTCGTTTTTTCCAACAACTTAGGTGCTACCGTCATATCAGAACGATGCGTGTCAACAATAAACAACAGGGTTTGATCATTGCACAATATTTCAGCTGTATCCGCTGAAATAAATATATCCTGCAATTCCGGAACATCCGCAATTTGTTTTCTAAGCGCATAACAGCATTACTTCCTTACTAATAACAATATGAGCCGATACGCCTGTCATTTTAGCCATATGAGCAATACCTACAGCAGCACCGATACTATCATAATCTTCCCGTTCATGCCCCATAACAAGTACTAACGCACTGGAATCAATAAGCTCACGTATCGCTTGTGCCACTACACGAGCCCGGACACGGGTATTTTTTTCTACAGATTGCGTTTTTCCTCCATAAAAATGAGCAGATCCATCTTCTTCATACACAACAACTTGATCTCCGCCGCGCCCCAAAGCCAAATCCAGCCCAGCTCTTGCTTTATCTGCTAATTCATTAAAATTAGACAGACCATTTTCTACAATTTCTTTAGGAAAGGTAGAAATTCCCATGCTAATGGTAACCGGAATACGGTTCACCGTATGAATAGCACGAATTTTTTCCAAAAAAGAAAAATTGTTATGCTTTAACACATCCAGTGCCTGTCGACTCAAACAAGCTACATAGTTTTCATCTCCATAAGATCGGACAAATCCGCCCAATTCCGTTAATTCATCCAATAAGCAATTATTAACGTCCGCCCATAAGGTAGCTCGCTGCATATCAGACATACCCTTTGCAACTTCCTCCAAATTATCAATTTCAATATCACAGAATACAGGCATGGCTTCGAGACAAGCAATCTTTTGTTTTTCTGTATCTGTAATATCTTCAAAATAAAGAATTAAATAGTTACTGTCATTATCTGAATCGGTTTGCAAATACTTATAAACTACACGATAATATCGATCATTGATATGCTCAAAAAAATATCCGAATTTCCCCCCAAAACTTGTCAATATTAAGATTTTTCATGATTCCCTGAAGTTTTTGATTATCTTCAAAATCTCCAATCCAATCGCGAAAAACACTATTAGCCCAGCATAAACTCGACTCCATATCAACAATCGCAATACCAATAGGTAAATTCTGAACAGCATAACTGGAAGCCTGATCGACACTCTGAGAAATAGCATCGAAAAAACGGCTCATTTCCTGATTATGCTCCATAATGTTTTTACGTGTCAAAACATATACTCCACCTATGATAATCAGAGCCAACAGTGCCACAATCCAGTTATAAACGGCGATAATAAGAAGCAATATTCCAATAACCAGAATAAACGGCTGATCATATCGTTTCGCCAACATATTTCTAAACATTTCTTGCCTCCCGTATTTGTTATGCGGCGTTATGTTTTTTACGATAATTCATCGCCATATCGACGATACCGGCAACAAATACTAAAAATTGGAAAAGAGGAAATATAAATAGTAGAATAACAATACAAGCCTGACCTACCGAACCAAGTTTAAAATGGCGATCCAGCAGATATAGAACAAAGGCAATACCTTGTATGCAAATAAAAAATACGGAAAGCTGTTCCAGATTCAAGCCAATAACGCTCAATCCATCTATTCCTCTGGACGTCCCCCAATATTTGACGACTATTGCCAACACATATAAGTATAGCATACTCCTGGAAATTTCCCAATATCGTACCGGTAAAAAAGGACGCACCGCATAGCCAAGACGAGTTAAAATAATCTGTGCAACTCGTATATTTAAATAAGACAGCATAGCGAGTCCCAGGCAAACCATAAGTGGAATGATTGCCGGCAAGAGACGTGCTACTTCCTCCATCTGCTGCCGTCCCTGTACTAGCTGTACCTCCGACATCCCGCTATCCTTATATGATTCAATAACACTATCCATAAGAATTTGAAATTGCCCATTCAATAGTTGCAGCACATCAACATGGAGCACAATATACATCATCCCGACCAAAGCCACCAGTCCCACACCCAATGCAATTGTTACACCAAATAGCATTTTGGCCGGTGGCCAATCGCTGCGGAATCCCATACCCAAAGCTACTCCCACACAGCAAAACGTCACCATCTGCAACAACGCCGTAACCGGATCTATAAACATCCCCATAAGAGTTCCTACAATAACACCCATCATAAGCGACCAGCGCAGACCAAAACGCATATGGATAATGGCCATAGGAACCGGTAAGATAAAATAGCCTATAATAGAAAAAAAAGGAACATAATTGCTAAGCAGTGCTAAAATCAACATTACAGCAGCAAAACATCCTGCTGTAGTAATAGCTCTGACATTTGTATTGCGTGGATCCACAGAATTTTCCCCTTTCACTACGGCACGACAGCGGAGGCAGTAATGCCTCCGCTGTCGCATACCGAATTGGCTGTTAACCATTACACTTCCATAATAATCGGCAATATCATAGGACGACGACGCGTTTTTTCAAACAAATACCGACTCAATGTATCGCGAACCTGAGACTTGATAACCGCCCATTCACGGATATTGCCGGCTTCACACCGTTCCAAAACAGCCGCAACTTTATCATGTGCTTCATTCATAAGCGCCTCTGAATCACGCACATAAACAAAACCGCGCGAAACAATATCCGGCCCCGCCAAAGGATGACAAGTCCCTTTAGCCAAGGTCATTACGACAATAACCATTCCTTCCATTGCTAGTTGCTGTCGATCACGAATAACAATATTACCCACGTCACCAACGCCTAGCCCGTCAACAAATACACGGCCAGCATTAACATGTCCCGCTTTTTTGCCTGAACGATTGGTAAATTCAAACACCTGTCCATTATCACCAATCAGAATATGGTCTTTTTTGACCCCCATCATTTCTGCAATTTCACCATGTTTTTTCAACATGCGGTATTCACCATGAACAGGGATAAAAAATTTAGGACGCACTAAATTTAGCATGATTTTCAATTCTTCCTGGCTGGCATGTCCCGAAACATGAATTTTCTTTTCTTTACCAGCTACTACATTCGCACCCAATTTCATAAGGTTGTCAATCGTGCGTCCTACACTAGTTTCATTTCCAGGAATTGGCGAAGCTGAAATAATGACAGTATCCCCTGGCATAATGCTCACGCTGCGGTGATTATTAGCAGCCATGCGGCTGAGTCCCGCCATGGGTTCGCCTTGACTGCCGGTAGTCAATATAAGAATTTGATCTGCCGGATAGCGATTCATCTCGTCCGGTTCAATCATAACTCCCTGAGGGACATCCAGATATCCCAACTCAATTGCAATCTGTACATTATTTACCATGCTGCGTCCAAATACAGCAACCTTGCGTTTAAACTGAACCGCCGTATTGACGGCTTGTTGAATACGAGAAATATTAGAAGCAAAAGTAGCCAGAATAATACGTCCCTTTGCTTCTGTAAAAGCTTTGCGGAAAGCCCCGCCAACAATGGTCTCAGATTCTGTATATCCAGGCCGTTCCGCATTTGTACTATCCGACATAAGTAATAATACGCCTCTATGTCCCAGTTCTGCAAACTTATGGATATCCATAACCAACCCGTCAACAGGTGTCTGATCAATTTTAAAATCGCCGGTATGAACAACCGTACCTACCGGTGTCTTAAAAAATATGGCGCTCGCATCGGGAATCGAGTGATTTGTATGAATAAATCCCACTTTAAAAACTCCAATTTGGAATTCATCGCCATGATGAACCTCATTAAGTTCATAGTGGGTAATATGATTTTCTTTAAGTTTGCCTTCAATAAGACCACATACAAGTTTTGTTGCATAAACAGGTACATTGACCTCATTAAGCAGATATGCCAAACTCCCGATATGGTCTTCATGCCCGTGTGTGATTACAACCGCTTTTACCTTATCCTTATTTTCAATAAGATAGCTCATATCGGGAATAACAAGATCAATCCCGAACATGTCATCATCGGGGAAAGACAGTCCTGCATCCAAAACAATGATATCTTCACCGTATTGGAAAACTGTCATATTCTTCCCGATTTCTCCCAGTCCACCGAGGGGAATTACCAATAATTTTTCTTTTGCCAAAATAATATACCTCCTATACTGCTATATCCCGTTCCGGCCGCATTTTCAGTCAAATATCCTCTGCACCTTTCATACTCCTGCTGCGGCTATATCCTTATCCAATTATAACAGGCCGTTCCATCACACCGCTCGCAACCATCATGATGGTTCTGTCGCTCTGTTCTTTTCACGGACATCAACGAAAAATATTTCAATTGTTCACTTATACCATATTTTACGCTATATGTCAAATATTATCTAGTCTAATTTTAATTTTTTGCCCGTAAAGCAGCATAGATTTTTCACGAATTCAAATTTTTCTCTATTTTTCATATGTAATTCCTAGTTTTTCTCTGCAGCTTTCCGTACCATTTTCGGCACCGCTATAGAAATACCATCGGGAAGCGGTTTGCTGTCTACGGTAATTGTCATACAGCTATGATCGATCATTTCTCTTACTAAAGCTTTAGCTTTTTCAGACCCATTAACTCTCGAAGCAACCGCACGAGCCACTGTCTGTACCTGATCAGTCAACAGTCCATCGACATGAATAATACGTTTTGTTTTGGGATCGATCGTCACGACAAAAGAAACATCTCCCGCCTGCTGCAAAGCCTGTAATGCTCGCGCTGCTATCTCCGCCTGCTGTGAACCGAGCCCTTCTTTTTCCCAGTTTTCCTTATCAGTGTTATCATATATACGCCGCGCATCAAAGACAACTTTATACTGATTCAAACCAACAATATCCACAGCTTTTACGCCAGACATAATAGATCGTTCCGTTCCAAACGCATCCGCAAGCGGGGCCTTGTTCTTCAAAGGACGTACCTGTTTATTCCACAACATCTTATCCATTTGACTGCGGCCAGAATAAATATTCAGATGATCTCCGTCCTGTTCCACATATACAGCCGCAAAAGGACTATCCGTTTTATTTAAAGAAGACAGCGTGACTACACTTTTGACTTTAAACGGTTTTTCCTGCAAATCAATGGTATCGGCTAAGGCTATTGAGGTTATGGGCATCTTCAAATTAAGCAGTATAACATACTCGCCTTCAGGATGAGCTGCCATGGTTTGCACTGCTTCTTTATATGCGGTATCCGGATTAGCCGCCGAGCAGGCACTGCTCATCAAGATGACTGTGGCTGCGGCACAAACTATCTGCCTATATTTTTTTTTCATATACTATCACCTCCTATACAATTGATATAACATGCAAAATTATAACAAACCAGCCTTTTTATAAAGTTCATAAAAATGATGAATCGGTCCATGTCCCTTGCCGATAGGTTCTGCATGCTTGATACCTTCAAACACAAAAGCCTTAGCTTTGCCTACTGCCGTTTCCAGTTCCATTCCATTTGCCAAATTAGCTGCAATAGCACTAGATAAAGAACATCCGGTACCATGTGTACTCGTACTTTCAATATGCTGGCTTCTAAAATAATGAAAACCATTTCCATCAAAAAATATATCCGTAGCATCAGATATACGATGCCCGCCTTTGATCAAAACAGTTTTTGCCCCCATCGCCGCAATTATGCGGCAAGCTGTTTCCATATCAGAAAAATCATGTATCTCCTGCCCTGCCAATACTTCTGCCTCTGGAATATTCGGAGTCAAGACATCCGCCAACGGCACTAAAATGGTCTTAAGTACCTGTTCTGATTCTGGAGCTAATAACCGGTGTCCGCTAGTTGACACCATGACCGGATCAACAACAATAAAGGGTGGTTTATATTGTTTCAGCTTTTCACCAATAACACGAATTGTTTCAGGAACGCTTACCATTCCTATTTTTACAGCATCCACCACAATATCCTCAAACACCGCTTCCAGCTGCTCCGCAATCAAATTCGGCGTTATATCCATATAATCTATGACACCTTGTGTATTTTGTGCAACTACTGCTGTAATAACATTCATACCATAGCATCCATGAGCACAAAACGTTTTTAAATCAGCTTGTGCTCCCGCTCCGCCGGAGGGATCAGTACCCGCTATGGATAAAAGATGTTTCATTACCATTAGAAAATCCTCCTTGTACCTATAAAATCAAAGCTGCTGCTTTTGGTTGTACATATAATAATAATTTACCGTGTCCCGTTGGTTTTAATGCCGGATCATATTCAAAAATAGCTATACTGCCTGTTCTAAAATCTATGGGCGTCCCCGTTATTTCCTTAGCCCAATGTCCCAAAAAAGGTTCATGCCCAACAACTAAAACAACATCATTTCTTTCTTTAATTAAAACTTCTTCATAAAAACTCCGCAAGTCTCCCACGGCAAGGGACGGATGTATATCCATAGAAACAGCATGGATTGCCCGTCCCATAATTATCGCCGTTTCACGCGCCCGAACCAACGGGCTAGACCAAATACTCGTATTTCCCGCAGGCCACCAGCGCTTTACCAAAGAAGCCATAGTAGTTACGCGCTGCCGCCCATTTTCTGTTAAATGCCGTTGGCTATCATTACTGCCACGCTTAAATATCTCTGCTTTGCCATGACGCATTAAACACAAAAACATAGTTTATTCCCCGCTTTTAGTATTACTATTCAGCAACATGCTCTAACCCCACTGCCAAAAGAGTAAATACATGATTATCCGCTAATGAATACCAAATAACTTTACCGTCCCGTCGAAATTGTACTAACCGGGCATCCCGCAAAATCCGCAGTTGATGGGAAACCGCCGATTGCCCCATCCGAATCTGTTCAGCAATTTCACATACACACATTTCACCCTCCATTAACGCATGAAGT
>Ga0268359_11704_pt1 | contig 42266 bp, 44 predicted proteins | sample BioMet11_FD_194416 | JGI IMG/M metagenome (GOLD analysis project Ga0268359, IMG submission 194416) | Sewage microbial communities from Oakland, California, United States - Biofuel 11 (PacBio Assembly) | ecosystem: Engineered > Wastewater > Sewage > Unclassified | place: USA: California | collected...
AGTAAATGAGCTGAACGAACATTACAGAAATATGATGAAAGAAATGAATATTCATATTGTGCTGAATAAAGAAATGAATGCTCAGAAGATATTGAGTCTGCATCCGGATACGGTAATTCTTGCAATGGGAAGTTCTCCAGTTATGCCGAAGAGTATTCCAGGGATTGATCATTCAAAAGCAGTTTCTGGTGTTGATGCATTGCTTGGCAAAAAGCTAATTGGTGAAAGCGTTGTTATTGTCGGTGGTGGTCTAGTTGGATGCGAAATTGCTTTTGGTTATGCAAAAGAGGGAAAGCAAGTAACCATCGTAGAAGCACTAGATGAGATTATGAAATTAGGAAGTGTTCCATCAATGAATAAACAAATGTTAAACGACGGCTTCGCATATTATGGAACAAAAATCCTCACTTCTTCAAAATTGCTTGAAATCAATGATGAAGGAGCAAAAGTAGAACTTTCAGATCATTCTGTAATAACAATTCCATGTGATAACGTTGTTCTTTCAATCGGGTATCGGCCAAATCCTTCCATTGCAAAAGAATTTGAAGGAACAGATGTGGAGATTCATGAAATCGGGGACGGCAGTAAAGTTGGCAATATTCTGACAGCTGTTAATGACGCCTTTAATGTATCGAAAAATATTTAATCAAATACGAAAGGATAAAAACTTAATGCCAGAGCAATCAACGTTACAGAAAAGAAATAAAATCAATATGCTGGAAGGCACCATATGGGATAAGATACTCATTTATGCATTCCCATTGGCTGCAACTGGTATACTGCAGCAGCTTTTCAATGCAGCAGATATAGCAGTTGTAGGAAGGTTCACCGGCAGTATTGCATCTCTCTGTATGGCGGCGGTAGGAGCTAATACTCCTATCGTTGGATTGATTGTCAATCTCTTTGTCGGTATTTCAATGGGCACAAATGTGGTCGTAGCTACAGCCGCTGGCAGTGATGATCGAAAACTTTTGAAAAAAGCATCGGGAAATTCTCTAGTCATTGCAATTGTCGGTGGTATTCTAATGACCATTATTGGTGAATTGATTGCTGTACCACTGCTTCAGTCACAGAATGTACCAAATGATGTTTTGCCGCTGGCTGCTACGTATCTGCGTATATATTTTGCTGGTATGCCAGTCATTTTGTTGTACAACTTTGCGGCAGCAATCTACCGTGCAGTTGGTAATACGAAAACACCTTTGATTGCACTTACCATATCCGGCGTATTAAATGTTATCCTAAATCTATTATTTGTCATTGGATTTCATATGAATGTTGATGGTGTTGCAATACCAACTGTCATATCAAATGCAGTCAGTGCAGTTTTTTGGCCATTGGTCTGTTTAGAAAGAATGGTCCCTTTGAAATCAAAAAATCGGATTTAAAGATTGATAAACAAATATTTCTTCAGATAATGAAAATCGGTGTTCCAACAGGAATTCAAATGGCTGTATTTGCCGTCGCAAATATGATCATTCAATCTGCAATCAATAGTCTAGGCACCACAGTAATGGCAGCCTCCAGTGCGGCCTTTAATATTGAAGTCTTTGCATATTATATTTTGAATTCATTCAGTCAGGCATGTACGACATTTGTTGGTCAAAATAATGGTGCAGGGAATCGGAAGAGGTGCAGACAAGTGTTGAAAGACTGTATTCTGGAAGATGTCGTCTTTACAGCCTTATCAATTACTTTGATTTTATTAATTGGGCGGCAGATGTTAGCAGTATTCAACCCAGATACAGAAGTTGTTTCAACGGGTTATGTGCGGTTGTTATGGGTGTTCTCAGCTTATATTTTTTCAATGCTCTATGAAAACATTGCTGGTTACTTAAGAGGCTTCGGAATCTCATTCGCACCATCTGTGCTGACAGTCATCGGTGTCTGTGGTGTACGTGTGGCATGGATATATACAATCTTTCAAAGGCAGCACACTTTTACATCAATACTTGCTGCATATCCAGTCAGTATGGCAAGTACAGCTATTCTGCTATCAATCGCTTTGTTTGTAATGAGACCATCTGAAGGTAAGTACTGGGATTAATATTTTTTTCTATAAATTGAAAATCATCAAATATACATATCTTTGATTTGGTAATAGCATGTTTCAAGATATCCTAAATAACGACATTTTTGTGAAAACCATATTCGAATTTACACGATAATAACAATATATGGAAAGTGATTCAAACATAAGTATGAATCAAGCCAAGTAATCAATCATCTTAGACATATTTTCAATTCAATTTCCATTCATGCCGTCCATAATCAAACTTTCCGCAAGCTTGATCACATCCTCAAGGGATGTTTTCTTTTGCTCATGGATCCATTCTTCATAAATCATCAGACAAGTCTCACTGACAAAACGATACTGGATGATTGACTGAAAATCCGAAATGCCAGCTTTCGCATAAGGGTATCCTTTGCCAATCGTCTCCAACATGACTTTATTAATCATCTCGCTTCGGATGCCGTGATAAGATGCTGCAATCGTTATCTTTTCATATGCCTCATCTTGTCTTGCTGAAAATTCGAAGAAAGCACGGACAAGCTGTTCTGCATCTTTTGGCAGCTTATAGTTTTTTACTTCTGCAATATAAGGGGTGGAATATGATTCCTGAATCTCCTTCAGCAGACAGTCCAATGTCTCATAGTAAACATAAAAAGTTTTTTTGTTGATCAATGCACGCCTGCATAGTTCTTTGACTGTGATTTTTTCATAATCCATCTCACAGACCATTTCACAGAATGTTCTCTGTATTGAAGTGATTGTTTTTCTGATGCGTATGTCTTCCGAACCGTTCAGCTTCATGGATGTGCTCCCTTCAGAACAGAAAAGTAACCTTTTCATTGAATGTGTTGCATTAGCAACCAATGAAAAACTACTGCCCGTTGTTTTCAACTTTCAGCCTGAATATACTGCAAATAGAAAGAGAAAGCAACTCAAGTTACCTATTGGAAAATATGGAAACATGAATGATGAAGATGCAATCGTAGCAGTCTATCGAACGATGTGTGAAGCAATGATTTCAGGTGATATACAGGACCTCAAACAATATTTTGGAGATTCTGTGAGTCATATCAACGGGAGTGAACAATCTACTGAAGACTGGCTGCTAGATATTAAAGAGGGGAACATGAAATACTACTGGATTGGATTGGAAGATGTTCGGATCAGCAAGGAAGGTGATGAAGCGATGCTTCACTGCATCACAGTGCTTGATGCTTCAATCTATGGCGTCCGCAAGAAGTGGAATCTTTCTTCAAGTTCGCGATACAAAAGATTAAACGATGGATGGCAAATGATTCCCGACACATCAGGAATCATTTGAAAAACAAGAAGCGGACAGTAATGAGAAATGATCAGCGAACCTGTATTCAGCAGACTGGCTGCCAAATTTTGAAAGACAAATGTACAGATTATTCTTCGTCGGCATATTCAGAAAGGAAATATTGTTATTCCTGAAAGTATCAACCAGCAGCATATGAAAGACAACTTCAACATTTCTGATTTTGAATTATCCGAAAGTGAGATGCAGAAAATTTATAAATTAGAGCAAAGCAGGCGGTTCTTAAATATGACGCTTGAAGAATAGGAAAAGCATCTCAGCGGTTTCAAGCTTACTGATTAAGCAGGTTGTAGTAATTGAAAGAAGAGGGGAAACATATGATTACATTAGAACAGATGAATGACGAACATGACATCAAAGAATTAGCAAACAGATTTGCAGTATTGGCTGACGAAAAAATGCAGTAGGGCAGGGAGAACTTTTTCTCCCAGACGGCATCCTTGAATTCCAAATAAGGTACGAAGGAGAAATTCATACAATCAAAGGAAGAACTGCTCTTGTCAATGCCTTTGCTTCGACAATCAATCCCTGCAAGGCTGTCTATCACATCAATGGACAGCATGTCATTGTACTGCATGGCAGTGATGCGGCAGGAACAGCATACTGCGTTGCAACTTTGATCAATGAGAAAGACGGCAGAGATATTGCAGCAGTCAATGATGTCCGCTATACCGATGAATACAAAAAAGTAGATGGAAGATGGTACATCAGCAAAAGGCGTACAACGTTTGTGCTCTCGGAATCACACGAATTCTTAAAGTGACATAGGAAATGACAGTCAAATGGAACAATTAGAACAATGACTGAAAATAAAAACCAATTAGGGGGAGAAAAAAATGGATAAGTTTATGAATTCAAAGTTCATGCTGACTCTGCAGAAAATGGGGCAGAAAGTCGGAACGAACAAAGCAATCAATGCAATCCAATCTGCATTGATGGGATCGATGGGAATTATAATGGTCGGAGCAATTTTCCAGATCTGTGCAGTTGTACCAGTCAACTTCGGATGGATAACTGCTGACAGTCAGATCTACACAGCACTCTACGGGATATACAACTTGACGATGAATTTACTGTCAGTATGGTTTGTTCTGCAGCTTGGCTATAACTATGCAAATTCACTGGGCTTAAAGCCAATGACAGGAGCAGTCAATGCAACTCTCTGCTTTCTGCTGACTGGCTCTACTGGATGGATGACCGGATCAATGACAGCACTGACAACAAACTGGCTCGGAGGTACTGGCCTGTTTGTAGCTATCTTAGTTGGCCTGACAACGGTGCAGATTTATCACTTCTGTGTTAAAAAGAATATTGTGATCAAGATGCCGGCTGTTGTTCCGCCGTTTCTGGTGGATGGTTTCAGCTCAATTATTCCATTATTCTTTGCTTCAGTCTTATGGCTTGCTGTCTCTGTGTGCTGTCAGGTATGCTTTGGGAGCGATTTCTCCTCATTATTTGTCAGCCTGATATCAACACCATTATCTTATCTGACTGGTTTCGGAGGTATGCTGATTCTTGGCCTTCTTGCCGGAATCATGTGGGCTTTTGGTATTCATGGTACATTAATGGTCTATGTAGCAGTCATGCCAAGCATGCTTGCTCTGGTGCAGCAGAATGCAGCTGCATATCAGACAGGCGGCGTAGCCGCATTGGTATATCAGCCGGTCCTGCTCTTTGGTCTTCTGATGTGTGCTGGAGGCACAGGCAATACTATTGGTTTGGCAATTCTCGGTACAAGAGCTAAATCAGAACAGTTAAGAGCAGTCAGCAAGGCTGCTCTGATCCCAGGCATTTTCAATATCAATGAACCAATCATGTTCGGCTTTCCAATTATGTACAACCCTGTACTGGTCATCCCGTTCCTCATCAACATTGTTCTGCCGATGATTCTTGGCCATATTGCTTACTCCCTGAAATGGATTATTCCAGGTTTCATCAACAGTGGATCAGTGATGCCGATTGGCGTTGGTGAATTTATCGGGACATTGAATATCACGAACACTCTGTTTACACTGCTGTTATGTGTGATAACAACTTTAGTTTATTACCCATTCTTCAAAGTATACGACAAGCAGTTGTATGAGAAAGAACAGGCTGAAAAAAATGCCGCTGTCTCAGTCAATGATTGATTGATGCAGTATTGAATGCACAGCATCCCAGCAGTAACATCGTTCATAGGCCAGCTCACCGAGGACGATAAAAATCATGGCTCTATAATCTATGAAACATTCGCATGAATAGTAATTGACAAAATCGACTTATGTTGAAGAAAATATACAAAGATCAGAAATGATACAGACTATCCGTGAATTCAATCGTTGTTATACCGCCGGAACTATCGAGTGGAAATAGTTCACTTTGCCCTGAATATACTTTGTTCAGGGTTTTTAATTGGGACAAAGATATTAAATTTCATTGACAGAGCGACGTAATGTGGCAAAACTAAAGTAAGAAAATTAGATTAAACGCAGTAGAGAAAATGTTGTATACATTAAATATCTATGAATCGCACCGGATGATCATCATTGCGAAATATTCTCTGAACAAGTGCGGTTAAATTGCCGATATGAATAGAATGTCAGTTGCTAATTGCATTCACCGTTTAGAAGAAGGAAAGAGAAATATATGAAATATGATGAAGAGAAAGTATTTGCTTATATTGACCAGCATCAGCAGGATTATATCAATCTATTAGGAAGGCTCTGTCAGCAGCCTAGTTTAGCCGGAACCCATACAGGTATCGATGAAATGGTAAAGATTGTTGCTGAAGAGTTAAAGAATCGGGGACTGGAAGTGACCATGTGCCCAACTCCTGGAAATCCCTGCTTGATTGCAGCAATGCCTGGTGAATCGAACAAGGTGTTCGGTTTCTACGATCATTATGATGTGCAACCAGTGGAACCTTTAGAGGAATGGGAAAGCGACCCATGGGTCCTAAATATACGTGAAGGAAAGATGTATGCCCGTGGAGTATCAGATAATAAAGGAGGGATTGCGGGATCCATAGCTGCTGTTGATGCATGGTTGAATACACATGGCAGTCTGCCATGCGCGGTGAAATTCTTCATTGAAGGTGAGGAGGAAATCGGCAGCCCGAGTCTGCCTTACTTTAGCAAGCATTACAATGATGCAATGGACTGTGATGGAATTATTTTTGAAGGCGGAGAACGTGACTCAAACAGCGGAACAATGTTGCTTACTTATGGTGTCAAAGGAATTCTCTATGTTGAATTATCCTGTAAAAACAGCGCAATTGATGCTCATTCGTCATTGGCTGCGATTCTGGAAAATCCTGCTGAACGACTAGTGCAGGCGTTAAGTACATTGAAAGATCCTGTTTCTGGAAAGATCCTGATTGACGGATTCTATGATGGCATTGTTCCGGTAACGCAGCAGGATCTAGATATCTTGAAACAGGACGACTTTGATGAGGAAGCGGTCAAGCAGTACCTAGGCGTTGATTCTTTTCTGAAAGGTATGAGTGGAACACAGCTGTTGATGAATTATCACTATGAACCGACAGCTAATATCTGCGGAATTGAATCAGGGTATACTGGTGTTGGTCCAAAGACTGTTCTTCCAGCAAGTGCATTCTGCAAGATGGATTTCCGTCTTGTACCGGGGCAGGTCCCAGATCATATTTTTACTTTATTGCAGGAACACTTTATCAAGCATGGCTTCAATGATATCAAAGTTGAAAAAATCATTGTGGAACCACCATATCGTTCTGCTCCGTCATCTGACTTCTGCAAAGCAGTTGCTTCAGCTGCAGAACGGTTCTCTCATAAGGCACCGGTCATTGACTATCAGACAGCAGGCAGCTGCCCACTGGCGTATCTATGTGCAGAAAGAGATATTCCGGCTGTCATGGCAGGATGCGGTACTCAAAATAACAATATCCATGCACCAAATGAATTCTTTGCAATTGAGGATTTCATGGATGACATCAAATTCCGCTGTGTGATGATGCATGAACTGGCAGGCCGAAATTAATATAATTGATCGAACAACACAAAGTCCTGAAATAGGACTTTTGTCTTCTGGAAAGCTGTGTGGAATACTATGATCTTATCACTGGAAGATGTCAGTTATAAATATGCAGTTGAACCTATTCTTGATCATGTTAACTTTTTGGTCAACGAAAAAGATAAATGGGGTGTTATCGGATTGAATGATGCTGGAAAATCAACGTTCATGAAGATTCTGGGGAGAATTGAAAAACTGGACGATGGTAAGGTGATAGTCTTAAAAAAGAAAGAAATATAAAATTCTTTCTTTTTTAGTATAGGTAAATTGTCAAATTAAGCGCACCATTCAATGTGAGCTCTGGCCAAGCATCATTTCTGTTGGGGTTTTATTACCAAGATATTTTCTTGGCCTGCCATTTAGCAGTTCCAGATTTGAATTCAGTTCATCAATCGATACATTCTATGGTATGAATATGTGTTCAATACACTTGATGAGCTGAAGGCAACGATCGAAGAGTATATCGATTATTACAACAACAGACGCATACAGGTGAGTTTAGAAGGCCTGACTCCTTGCGATGCAAAGGTTCAATCCTTAGAATCTAGATAACTATTTTGTCCAAAGAAGTGGGTTCTCTTCACTTCAGAACCTGCCTTTTTTCATTCTTTATCTGAAATATTTTTACAGATATTCAGCACATCTGTCAGTTCAGGTGTGATGTACTTCTGTTTGTGCATAACAACGTAAAATGTTCTTTTCAATTTCTGATGTGCAATGGGTCTTGTGATGATCTCCTTTTTCTTCAATGCCTCTTCGCAGAGTGAAGAAGGAAGAATTGTAATGCCAATCCCGGCTTCTACTGCATTGATCAAGGCATCCGTACTGGCGCTCTGCCAGAGCGGAGAAATCTGGATGTTGTTCTTTGTAAAAAGTTCATCGATATACTCTCTTCCGGCACTTCCCTTCTCCCGCATCAAGAATGGGTAGTTTGATATGTCGGAGAGTTCAATCTGTTTCTTCTCTGCTAAAGCATGTTTTGTTGGCAGCAGTAGGATCATTTCATCATGGTAGAAAGGGACTGCATTCAGATCAACTTCATGGATAGAATCTTCTATGAGCGCTAAATCTAAAGTGTTATTCAGCAGGTCGTCCTGAAGGGCAGAACCATTCAATATGGTGACTTCCATACGAGAATCAGGATGTTCCTTCTGAAAGCGCTGATGGATGGAAGCCATCAGAAATGTCCCAATGGTCAGCGTCGCTCCAATCCGGATCTTTGTCTGGTAGTCCTCCTGCGAGAACATCTTATCCATCTCCTCCATGGAGGCAACAATCTGTGAACTGTATGAATACAGACGGTCTGCAGCAGCAGTTGGAATCAGTCTTCGATGATACCGTTCAAAAAGACGGACGGAATATTCCTTTTCCAAGTCCTGAATAGCCCGAGTGACAGCAGGCTGAGTGATATACAGGCTGCGGGCAGCTTCTGTAATGCTGTGCGTTTTATAAACATCCTGAAAGATTTTCAACGCATGAACTGTGGCCATATTCTTTTCTCCTTTAAACATAATAAAAATGATATGAAATTAATAAAATAATAGCATTTTTAAAATATATTTTCCATCTGTATACTATAATAGAAAACAGGAGGAAATATGAAAGAAGAAAAAAAGGTATCAATGGTCAAACTCTTCTTCTCGATGCTGACAATCTCCGCATTTACATTTGGCGGCGGCTTTGTCATTATCGGCATGATGCGGAAGAAATTCTGTGATGAACTGCATTGGGTGACCGACGATGAAGTGCTTGATATGACAGCGATTGCTCAGTCTGCACCAGGTGCTTTGGCTGTCAACAGTTCTGTGATCTTTGGTTATCGGATTGCTGGTCTGAAAGGAGCTATTCTATCTGCCGTAGCAACGGTAATTCCTCCGATTGTCATCATTTCAATCGTGGCAATGATCTATAGTTCCTTTGCGACAAATGTCATGATCAAGACTGCACTGCAGGTCATGCGGGCTGGAGTAGGCGCAATCATTACAGATGTGGTGCTGGATCTGGGCAAAAATATCTTTCAGTCAAAGAATCTCGTCAATATCGTACTGATGTTTGCGGCATTTATCGCTTCCTGGTTCTTTGGGGTCAGTTCCATTGCATTGATCTTGATCTTCATTGCTTTAGGTCTAGTGAAAACAGTCGTGGAACGGAAGGGGGCTCTGTTATGATCTTATTGGAATTATTCTTTGTATATCTGCAGATTGGTGCATTTTCCTTCGGTGGCGGCTATGCTGCAATGCCTTTGATCCAGACCCTTGTTGTTCAGCAGAAAGGCTGGCTGACAATGGCAGAGTATGCCGATCTCACGACAATCGCTGAAATGACTCCAGGACCGATTGCAGTCAACAGTGCCACTTTCGTCGGACAGAAGATGGCAGGGCTTCCCGGTGCACTGGTATGTACTCTTGGCTGCGTCCTGCCCTCCATTCTCATTGTTCTGCTGTTGGCATGGTTGTATACGAAGTATCGTGACCTGAATGTTGTTAAAAATATACTTGGGCAGCTGAGGCCGGCCGTCGTTGCAATGATTGCAGGGGCAGGCTTGACAATCATCTTGTTCGCTTTCTTCGGTACAAGCACACTCTCAGAGATTTCCCTATCATCCATACGCTGGGTGGAACTTGGTCTGTATATTGTATCTTTGATTCTGATCCGTAAATTCAAGTGGGGACCAATCAAGATCATCTTCTCTACGGCAATTGTCGGAACTTTGATCTACATGGTGCTGTAAACGCAGTCCTTCTACAGCAGTCCAAGTTTGCGAAAATCTCGAAAAGATATAAAAAGAAGAATAAAGATTAAATAGAATCCAATGATTTGATACAATCCCGCTAAAAGATGACTATTCTTTGTTTTATTCAAAAGACGTCTACCAAATGGTAGATGTCCTCTTTTCTAGATTCCAGATATTCATTGTTTACAAGCATCTCATTATGATAAAACAGATATTTCTTTGATTTGACACTAGGACATTTTAAAATGCCATAAATAAAAGCACTATAAGTGTCAAAACAGGGACCAATTTACAAGGTAATCATAATATATGAAGAATAAAGCAGAATGATGATTCAATTCAATTATTCAATTATCTGTAGAAAAGCTTTAAGATAGTTGCTTTTAGTATGTGAATTGTTCTCGACACTTGAATTCTACTTGACGGCTTCTCCAATTATGCTTTAGAAAGCATGTTTCAAAAATGTGGTATTTGGAACCATTTAGGTTGTGTAAAATATCACAAAAAAGATTGACATCGAACAATTAGATGCCTAATATAAATTTAGGAGCATAAGGAGGACAAAGATAATATGCTTACAACATTCAAGGCAACAGCAGCTAAAACGGAGATGGGTTTACAAGTCAATACAGAATCCAGAGGATTCAAATTTGTACTAGATGAACCAGAAGAAATGGGCGGGACAAATTCAGGAATGAATCCTGTTGAAGCATGCTTATGTGCTTTGGGCGCATGCCAGAGCATTGTTGCAGCAGCGTTTGCACAAGCTGAAGGATTTATGTATGAAGAGATGCATATCGAGCTGGAAGGCGACTTGGATCCGGATGGCTTCATGGGACTGAATCCGAATGTCAGAAATGGCTTCTCACAGATCCGCTTCAAGATGCACTTTAAAACATCAGAGTCACAGGAAAAGGCAGAAGCGTTTGCAGACTTTATTGAAAAGCGCTGCCCTGTTGGCGACATGCTTGGCAATGGTGTGGAACTTGTCCGCACTGGTGTTGTCAGAGACTAAAGGAATGAGGCTGAACACCTGTCTTTGATAGACAGGTGTTTTCAGGAATATAGGAGGAGAACATGAGCATAGTAAAGATGCCAGTATTTCCTGGCAACAAACCAATTGTTGTAGGGAAAATTTATGTAAAGGCAGAGGATGCAGTAAAGGCAGGAGATCCGTTGCTGGAAGCAGAGACTGGGAAAGGAGTGAAAACAATCAAAGCGCCAAATGATGCAGTGATTTCAGAAGTGATGTGCAGATCCGGTGATACAGTGGCAGCAGGAACTGAAATCATGCGGTTGAATGATATAGAAGCTTCTGTTTCAGAAACACCAGAGGCAGTGAAAAAGGAAGAAAAGAAACACTGTGATATTTTGATCATCGGCGGCGGTCCAGGGGGATATGTCGCAGCCATCGTAGCTGCACAGCATCATAAGCACGTAATCATTGCTGAACGCAGTGCACTTGGCGGCACATGTCTGAATGTTGGCTGTATTCCAACGAAAACACTGATCAAGTCGGGGGAAGTCTATGCTGCGATGCAGCAGTCAGATGTCTTTGGTATTCGTCTGCAGGGAAATGCAGAAGTAGATATGAATGCAGTCATTGAACGCAAGGAAAAAGTAGTCAGCACATTAGTCTCAGGAGTTGAGTACTTAATGAAGAAGAATCAGGTTGAAATCATCTATGGTACGGCAGAACTGAGCAACAGTCATGAGGCCGTTGTTGCAGGTAAAGACAAGCAGACAATAGTCGAAGCTGAGAGCGTTATTATTGCAACCGGATCCGTTCCAGCAAAAATCAACATCGAAGGAGTTGATCTGCCCTGCGTCATGGACAGTACTGGCGCATTATCCAGACGTTCCCTTCCTGCCAGCATCACCATTATTGGCGGCGGTGTCATCGGCATGGAATTTGCATTCCTTTATCGCAATCTTGGTGTTCAAGTAACAGTCATTGAATTCATGGATCATCTATTAGGGAAAATGGATGCACAGGCATCTGCATTTATCCTGCAGGAAGCGGAAAAGAAGGGAATTCATATCCATCTGTCTGCACAGGTGAAGAAGATCCAGGAAGATGATGACCATCATGCGGTTGTCAGTTATTCAAAAGATGGACATGATTTTGTGGCAACGAGTGAATTAGTTCTTTCTGCTGTGGGCAGAGTTCCGAATATGGAAGGCATCAATGCGGAAAAACTTGGGTTAGTGTTAAATGAACGTGGCAGAGGAATCAAAGTAGACAGACACATGAAGACAAACCTTGAAGGTGTCTATGCCATCGGTGATGTCACAAACATCATTCAGCTAGCACATGCTGCAAGTTATCAAGGTGAGATTGCTGTAAAGGATATTCTGGCAGGTGCAGAAGCTGATTATACTTGTATTCCTTCCGTTGTATTTGTGGATCCGGAAGTTGCATCAGTCGGTCTGAGCGAAGCAGAAGCATCTGCAGGTGAAATCGAAGTATCTCAGTTTGACTTCAGTGCCAATGGAAAAGCTCTGTCACAGGGAAGCAGTGAAGGATATGTCAAACTAATCCAGGATAAAAAAGAGAACCGTCTCATCGGCTGTACGATTGTAGGGCCAGATGCATCAGTTCTGATTTCCATTGCGGCTTCAGCCATCCAGAATCACTTGAGCGCAGAGCAGGTTGCGGAAACAATTTTCCCGCATCCTACAACAGGGGAAGCCTTGAAAGAGGCTGCTTTAGGATTGTGCGGAGGAAGTATACACGCGTGAAAGGAATTATCAGTGAAATCAGTTCACATGATCCATATCACAACATTGCTGTAGAAACATATTTATTTAATAGTCACAACAATGATGTTCGTCTATTTCTGTGGCAGAATGAACCGAGTGTTATTTTTGGCAGGAATCAGAATACTGCAGCTGAGGCAGATCTGCCTTATATGCAAGCAAATGGTGTGCATGCAGTGCGCCGCTTTACTGGTGGTGGTGCTGTCTACCATGATCTGGGGAACTTAAATTACACTTTTATTGCGAAAGGTCCATCTTCTGATCCAGCACCATGGCAGAATATCATTCTGTCGAGTTTACAAAAGATCGGCATTTCTGCATCTTTTTCAGGACGGAATGATCTGATGGTTGGTAATCGAAAGATTGGCGGTACTGCATGGATGATAGATGATGATCGTTTTCTTTTCCATGGTACATTGCTCGTTTCTGTTGATTTTTCTTCCATGGCAAAGATCTTGACGCCGCCCATTGAAAAGTTTGCAGGAAAACAGATTCGTTCTGTTTCCAGCCGGGTAGCCAATCTCAATGAACTGCTTCCTAATGTATCTGTCCAGCAGCTGAAAAATGCAATCATTGAACAATTTCAGAAGCAGTATCAATGTTCTTTTGAAACAGTAGGTGACAGCTGTAAAGCTGTTTGCGACATAGAAAAGCAGCTGAAAGACAGCAGCTGGATCTATGGTGAGAATGGTGAATGCTCTCTTATCCTGCACGAGCGTATGGATCAGGAGATATTAGAGATCCATATATATGCAAATCAGGGATTGATTGAGAGAGCTGAAATATTCTCGGACGGTATGGCAGTCGGCAGCCATCAAGAACTGGAAAATGCTCTAAAAGGCCTGCCTGCTGATATTGATGCAGTAAAAATGTTGTTGCATAGGAATAAATAAAGGAACTATACTTAAAGGCATTAATGGGGGCAAGATATGTTCGATTTAAATGACTGTGCTGCGTTTATCACCAGTAATGCTTCAAAAGTCCTTGCGGTGCGCCTTGAAAAAAGAATGTCAGCATATCATGTGACGAGAGCACAATGGCTGGCAATCTACTATCTGGACAAGCAGCCGGGCATGACTCAGAATCAGCTTGCGGAATGCCTTGGATCAAAGGGTTCTACAGTTGTCAGTCTGGTGGATCATTTAGAACGTTCAGGATACGTGGTAAGGACAGCAAATGCACTGGACAGAAGAATCAAACAGGTACACCTGACAAAAAAAGGCACCGAACTGAATCGGAAGTTGACTGTTATAGCTGAGAAGTTCAAGAATGACGCCATCAAGAATATTGATGAAGACAGCTTGAATGAGTACAAGCATGTGATAGAAATGATGCTTGAAAACACAGAACAATAATTGATAACAATCAGTACAAATAAAGAGGCTGTAACGCATAAGAGCAGCCAATAAATGAAAAAAAGTGTTCCTCCAATATGGAAGAGCACTTTTTTGATGAGTATAATTTAGATATGCTAAGCAATCCAAACTATACATCCACCTCGCAAATGGATTATAGCGCAGAACAGCTGAGAATGCCATTGAATATTCCATATGGGGTCGATAAAGACGATCCGATGTGGGCATTCCTGAACGTCATCAAGGAGGTAGACCTTAAGAAATACCTGAGATCCCATAGAGGAAATCAGGGACACGATGACGCCATGATGTTCAGGGTAGTGCTGTTCGCGTTCATGAACCAGGTCTATACATTGCGGGACATGGAAGAAAAATACTGTACAGACACAAGATTCATCTATCTGAGAAATGAAGAGAAGCCGAGCCATATGGCATTCCAGCGGTTCATCTCCAATAAGCTCAAGGATGATCTCGCCGACATCTTCACAGAGATCAATGAGATCATCAAGGAAAAGGATAATGTGAACACAAGAGTGCTGTACATCGATGGCTCGAACTGGGAGGCAAATGCGACGAAGTTCTCCTTTGTCTTGCGCGCGACAGCCGAGAAGTCACTGAAGAAGGCACATGAAGAAGTCTCCAGGACGGTCAGGGAAATCGAAGGGCTGGTCAACCTGAGATATACGTATTCAGACAAGAGCGTAGCGAACCTGGAGAGATATCTTGTGAAGCTGCAGGCATTCATGACAGACATCATGAGGATCGAGATGGTATATGGCAAAGGGAAACGGAAGACACCGGTACAGCGGCACTTTGACACACTGATGTCAGAAGTACAGAAGATCGAGGAGTGCGAAGAGAAGCTGAGGATATGTGGGGACGATAGGAACAGCTACAGCAAGACCGACCATGATGCGACCTCCATGCATATGAAATATGACTACTACATGCATACCGGAGTGTTCAAGCCAGGATACAATGTGCAGTGCGGGATATGTGACGAATATATATGGCATGTGAGAGTGGGCAGCGAGCGGACAGACTCGACGACATTCCCATCGTTCATGGACGGGTGCCAAAAGAGATATGGGGAATGCCCAGGGATCGTGACAGCGGATGCAGGATATGGCAGCGAGAGGAACTATATGTACTGCCTGTCACATGGCACCGATGCCTATATCAAATACACGAACTATCGGTCTGAGAAGACGGCGGCGTTCAGGAAGCAGCAGTATCGGAAAGAGAACCTCCTGCATATAGAGGATGGCAGGCACTTCTGCCCTGCACATAAGGAATTCAGATATGTGCGCGACATCGAGAGAGAAAAGAACGGCTCCCTGAGCATCGCGCAGGAATATGAATGTGAGGACTGTGAAGGATGCCCGTTCAAGAAAGAATGCACGAGGGCCAAAGGGAACCGCAGGATAACGATCAATGTGATCCTCGATGACATGAAGGCAGCAGCGAAGGAAAGGCTGGACAGTGAGGCAGGGATCCAGCTGAGGCAGCAGCGGAGCATCCAGGCCGAGTGGACGTTCGGTGTACTGAAACAGGACCGTGACTATGCCCGGGTATACAGGCGCGGCAGAAAGAATGTGGAGAACGAGGTGTATCTGGTGTCAATCGGATACAATCTCATGAAATATTACAGCAAGCAGAACAGAAAAAAGATGTCCTGAGAAGGCCTCAGGAGCACCATATGTTTTCATGATGCCCAGAAGCAGGCATTGGTCCTCACATTTCCAGAAAGATCATGTGCAGGTATGGATCTCAAAAAGAAAAGAAGCTGCAGCTCATAAGAAGTCATTTCAGACATTCCTATTCGTTACAGCCTCTTTCTTTTTACTGGAACTAACTGGTCAAAGTCATTGCTAGAAAAGAATAGATTATAAGATATTACTTTGGTCATTATTGATTGCTTTCAAATGATGTAATGATAAACTTGTCTTGAAGGCAGGATATTAATTTATGCAGATATCAAGTAGATTTACCATTGCAATTCATATGCTCATAGCAATTGATGTATTGAAGGATGATTTTAAGATCACAAGTGATCTGCTTGCCTCCAGTGTTCATACAAATCCTGTCGTGATACGAAGAATCTCGGAGCAATTAAAAGCAGCCGGTCTAATCGAAGTGCAAAGAGGGCATGGCGGGACTTCTCTTAAAAAGAAGCCAAAAGATATTACATTGTTAGATATTTATAAGGCAGTTGATTGTGTAGAAGATGGTGATCTGTTCCGCTTTCATGATGAACCAAATCCATTGTGCCCAGTAGGACGGAACATCCATACGGTAATGGATGGCAAATTGATTAAAATGCAGGAAGCATTGGAAAACGAGATGGCAAGAACAACACTTGCAGATGTAATAAAGGAAACAAAGCAGTTAATTGCAAAAGAAAAAAGAAAATAGATTCTCATCCAAACATGTGATGGGATTTTTTAATGTAACCGTTGACATTACATATAACAATGCTAAAATATTTAATGTAACCACAATTGTTACATAAAAGGAGATGAACAGTATGAGCAATTTCTGTAAAATCAGCGTACCTAATGAACCTAGAGTAGAGCTTCATGATCAAATTGGCTTGACCGGAGCGGAAGTAAGTGTTAACAGAATGCCGGCAGGCGCAAAAGTCCCTTTTGTCCATTCTCACAAAAGAATGAAGAGATCTATGTAATCTTATCCGGCAAGGGAAAAGCAGTAGTGGATGGAGAAGAAATCAGCCTTGCAGCGGGTGATTGGATCCGTATATCGCCAGAAGGAAAAAGACAGTTCTTCGCGGCTGAAGACAGTGAAATATGTTATGCATGTATTCAGTCAAGGCTGGCTCACTTGAAGGCTATACAAAGGACGATGCAATTATTTGAGAATTAAACTAATTAAAAAGCAGTAGCTTATAATAATAGCCGGTCTATTTATTAGCCGGCTGTTATTGTCTCACAATAAACCCCCAGCTAGTGTAAGATGTTATATCGATCATGGATGATAGTACGAATGGGCAGTCTGCTACACATGCAGATTGTTTTTTTATTAACGGGTCTGCAAATAGAAATCGCGGAAAAATCATTGCTTGACTATTGTGATAAACATTCAAGTTTTCGCAAACTTTCTTATAAAAAGCTATATGTTACTATAGAAATACGGTATTAAGAAAAAGGAAAAACAATATGAAAAAATCAACCAAGATTATTCTGTTTGCCGCTATATGCTGCGCGGTCGCAACAACCGGTATTGTCATTGCAGTGCAGTCAAAAAGATCCTCTTCACAAGATGTGGGTCTATGTTTCTAAAGTGGCAGAAGTTACTGGCCAGACGGGTGGAAGAGTTAATCGTTTTTCGGGTGTTGTGGAAGTGCAGGATACAGTCAATATCAACAAAGATTCAGCCAAGACTGTCAGTGAACTATATGTGACTGTGGGACAGGCAGTAGATGCCGGCACCCAGCTGTTCAAGTATGATGTGACTGATGCCACAAATAATATTGCCTCTGCCAATCTAGAAATTGAAGGATTGAATAATGAGATTGATGCATGAACAGTGATATTGCAGATCTGACAAAGCAGAAGGTATCTGCCAGTGCAGATGATCAGCTGGATTATACACTGCAGATCCAGAATAAACAGATGTCGGTCCGTCAGAATGAATACAGCAAACAGTCAAAGCAGACTGATATTACAAAATATCAACATGAAAATTGATAATGCAGTTGTCGTCTCCACAACCGCCGGGACCATCAAGGCAATCAATAAGACCGGCACTGACAGCAGCGGAAGTGTACTGCCGTATATTCAGATCACCCAAAGCGGCGACTATCGAGTCAAAGGTACTTTGGACGAGAGTACGATTTCAAGTATTGTGGTCAATCAGAACGTTATCATACGCTCCCGTGTCGATGAAAATCAGATTTGGAACGGCACTGTCACTTCCATTGAAACGAAGCCAGAAACAAGTACATCGACTAATGTCGTGGTGAACGACAGCAGTTCTTCGGGTGAGAAGACCAGCAAGTATCCTTTCTATGTATCTTTGAAAAGCACAGAAGGGCTCATGCTTGGCCAGCATATTTATATTGAACCGGACAATGGACAGTCCTCAGTCAAGGATGGCATATGGCTGGATGCTTCCTATATTGTTCAGGATGGGGACACTGCATATGTATGGGGCGCAGTCAACGGCAAGCTCAAAAAGATTACCGTTGAACTCGGCCAGCAGGATAAAGATACCAATGCTTATGAGATCAAGTCAGGCCTGAAGATGGAAGATGAGATTGCCTGGCCGATGGACAACTATCAGGAAGGAATGAATGTCACAGAAGTATCTGCAACGAATACAACAGGCAAGGTAACATCAGCCCAGGGAGTGAGCGGATCATGATTGTCGAGCTGAAGAATATTGACAAGAACTATGGGGCTGGACAGATTGAAGTTCCTGCTCTGAAGAATGTTTCGCTGCAAGTTGATGATGGCGAATATATTGCTATTCGAACAGTAAACAATTTTGTGGATGACAAGTCCTGTATTTAAGGCCTTTTTCTCTTAAAAGTTGTTTCGGTCAATATCAAATGTCGTAGAATTCTAGAAATAGTCGGCCACTTTTCTTTAGCAGATTTGACACGATACAGGTATACAAACCAGTTCAGATATGAAGGCATGTATTCTGTATTCATTCCAATAAATCTATATAGATATCGCTTCAACCACGCACACATATTATTGATAAGCGCCATCTTTTTTAAGTATTCTGGCGAGTTATCTGCAATATATTTTTCTTCAGTGCAATGAAGTTCTTGGATGAGGAATGCATGAGCCTTCTCACCATCATGAACTATTGTCGATCCTGAATGTATATGATTTCTCAATGTTTTATATATTCTTGTGCTTGATGGTTTTCCATGCCCACAAATCTCTGCGTAGGAGTTGCCGAAGGTATCAATCGCAACAACAATACAAAGCAAATTGTTGGATAATCCACGTTTCTTCTTGAACCCATCTTCATGAAGAACAGTACTGTCAAACACATATGTTTCATCAATCCATATACGTCCATGAAGAACCAAATGATTCTGATATCCATCAACTGTCGCAAAGATCTTTCTTCTCCACAGCATAGCAGTTGGATGAGAAATGCTGCATAGCGTCTCAGTCATTTCCAAAGGTACGTTGAATGTCATCAAAACAAGATATCTAACCCATGTATCAAAGCTCTTGTTTGTTGAATGAAAGATTGAGTCAGAAAGTATCGTATATATCTGCCCACAATCATTGCATATATATCGTTGCTTTCCATCAGGCGTCTTTCCATTCAAAGCGCTCTCATGGCTTCCACACGAAGGGCATACTGGCTTACGCCCATATTGTTCAGCTAACTCTTCAAAAGATGGTGATCCATACTTTTCCTTATTCAGACGAATGGCAATCGCATCCTGTAATAGGGCGAAGTCCTCTGCAGGTAACGAAAACACACTATCTGAAAAGGGTTTACTCCCTTTGACATAGCGGCATCTCCATCACTTAAGCAGCCATCTAACGGAGATGTCGCCAAACATAGAGCTAGATAGCTGCTTAAGTGTTTCTATTATTTGGCTATACCATTATATCAAGCACTGAATTTATCCACAAAATTGTTTACTGTTCGAATTGCTATTATGGGACCGAGTGGCTCCGGCAAAACGACACTGATGAATATAATCGGCTGCCTTGACCATGCTAGCAAGGGAACATATATCCTGGATGGGGTAGATATCGCTCAATTGAATGATTCGCAGATGTCAAATGTGCGTCTGAATAAAATTGGTTTTGTATTTCAGAACTTTCAGCTGCTGGTCAAGGAGAATGCATTGGAGAATGTAGCTCTGCCTTTGATCTATGCCGGAGTCAGCCGTGAGGAACGTTTGGCTCGAGCGAAGGAAGCATTGGCGCAGGTTGGATTGAAAGAGCGGATGACTTTTCTTCCTTCTCAGCTCAGTGGCGGACAGAAGCAGAGAGTTGCAATTGCCAGAGCCATGATCAATCATCCAAAGATTTTGCTGGCAGATGAACCTACCGGTGCATTGGATCAGACTCTGGGCAGCAGGTCATGGAGCTCTTTCAGAAGCTCAATGATGAAGGTATGACAATTGTCATGATTACGCATGATGCGAAAGTTGCCTCACATGCAAAAAGGATCCTTCACATCATTGATGGTGAATTGAGCGAGAATGTCGAGGTGACTGAAGCATGAAAAAAACAGGAAAGAGAATTTTAATTGTCTGTATTTCTATTGCTGCAGTCATCGGACTTATCATCGGCATTCGTTCCTGGAATCAGTCGCAGAAGATTGTTGATGTTCTTTCAGTATCCAACTTGAACGGTGGATATTATGAAGATCCGATGTCGACCAGCGGCATTGTTGTACAGACAGATACTCAGTTCGTCACACCAAGTTCCACCCAGATTGTCAAGGCAGTCTATGTATCTGAAGGTCAGGCAGTCAAAGCCGGTGATCCTCTGATAGGTTATGACATCACAAGCCTGCAGTTGACAGTGGATATCAAGAATCTGGAAGTGCAGACCATCGTCAATAACATTGCCAAGGCACAGAACGAGCTGAAGAAACTGCAGTCGACAACGCCGATTGCTTCACCGACGCCAGTGCCTTCACCGACCGCAACCCCAGCCCCAGTGCCGACCAAAGATGAAGATGCATGGAGCTGCCTGACATCACTTGATCAGAAAGATGCATCCGCAACTAGCGATGATGGCACCAAGAATCATCCATATCACTTCCTTCTGCAGAAGGGCGGACTGGTACATGGGACATTCCTGAATGCTATGAAGCGGTCAGAATCAATCATATATATATCAATCGAAATTCGTGAAGGAAATACATGGGACGGTGAACTGGACAGTTCTATTACTCTGAACAGCGCAGATCTGGATAGTTCTTATGAGGACTCCTATAAATGGAATGTCCTGCCGATGACAATTGTTCCGGGAGAAGCAGAAAATCCCGGAACGGAAGTGCCGCAGGCAGGATATACTGCAGAGGGACTCGCCAAAGCAATCAATCAGAAGCAGCGTGATATTAAATCACTCGACCTTAACCGCAGAAAGGCAGAACTGGAGCTTACAAAAGTGAAGTCACAATTGTCTGACGGCATTGTATATGCGGAGAAGGACGGTACTGCAAAAAATGTGCACACCGTGGTCAACCCGCCGCAGGATGGCAGCCCGTATCTGACAGTAATCAGCGGTAATGGTGTCACAATCAGCGGTGCAGTGTCAGAACTTCTGCTGGATAAAGTGGCAGTTGGGGAGACCTTGACCGCCACTTCCTGGACTGATGGCAAAGTGTATCAAGCACAAGTGACGGCAGTGTCAAGGGAACCTGAGATCAACAGTAATTACTATAGCGGCAATTCAAATGTTTCATATTATGGAGTCACTGCTCATATTTCTGAAGCGGTGGATATGACTGCAGGTACCTATCTGCAGCTTACGTTTCAGCAGACGGATGTCAGCAGTTCCATCTATCTTCCGAATGCTTATCTGCGCAAAGAAAGCGGCAGGTATTATGTCATGAAGGATAACAACGGTGTGCTTGTCAAGCAGTATGTAGAAACAGGCAAATCCAGCTACGGCTATTCGACTGAGATTAAATCCGGATTGACTACTAATGATTATGTAGCCTTTCCTTATGGCGACGGAGATATAGAAGGTGTTAAGACAAAGATCAGCAACAGTGCTGTGGAAGGAGTAAATGCTGGATGAACGAGAATATCAGACTTTCTTTCCGCGGCATCCTTTCTCACAAGATGAGATCATTCCTAACGATGCTGGGCATTATCATCGGCATTGCGGCAATCATTGCTATCGTATCAACTATCAAAGGCACCAATCAGCAGATCCAGCAGAACTTGATTGGATCGGGGGTCAATTCGGTCAACGTCAGGATCACCCAGGGCGATTATGAATATGACTTTTCGGCAGGCATTCCAGTGAATATCCAGACATCAGATGAATCCACACGGACTGAACTGAGCAAGATTGATGGTACTGAAGATGCATCATTGTTCCACAAACGCCAGGATTACAACGGTGCCTATCATCTGAATAACTCCTTGTCCGGTGGCTATGTATATGGGATTGATACTCATTATTTCAACTGCACGGGTTATACCATCATGAAAGGCAGAGGCATCTCTGAAGAAGATCGGATAAACTATCGCAGAGTGGCTGTGTTAGATGAAAACAGCTCACAGCAGCTGTTCCAGGGTGAAGAACCATTAGGTAAGACGATTGAAATCCATGGGGTTCCATTTACCGTTGTCGGCATTGCGGTGAAGTCAGTAGAATTCGAGCCGTCCATCAAGACCATGGCAGACTACAATACATATTCTCAGTCAACTTCTGGAAGCATCTATATTCCGGACAGACAATGGCCTTCGGTGTATGAATATGATGAACCGCAAAGTGCAGTTATCCGTTCCAAGAATACGGAATCAATGACAGCTATCGGCAAAGCAGCCGCTGCAATCATGAACACCAAGATCTCTTCGACTACATCGCAGTACAAGTATGAAGCCCAGGATCTATTGGAACAGGCAAAGCAGATCCAGCAGCTGTCACAGAGCACAAATACAATGCTGCTGTGGATAGCTGCCATCTCTCTATTGGTCGGCGGCATCGGTGTGATGAACATCATGCTTGTCAGTGTAACAGAACGCACCAGTGAGATTGGCTTAAAGAAAGCAATTGGTGCAAATAAGAGTACCATCCTGCATCAGTTTCTGACCGAAGCGGTCGTACTGACTTCAATCGGTGGAATTCTCGGTGTCATTGTTGGCATCATTCTTGCCTATGTTATATCGATGCTAAATGGGACGCCGGTTGCTATCAGTGTGGAAGCATCCATCTTTGCTGTACTCTTTTCCATGCTCATCGGTATTGTGTTCGGCATTCTGCCGTCCTACAAGGCTGCCAACTTGGATCCAATTGAAGCACTGCGCAGAGAATAACAACGAAGTCGGAACATCGTCATGCGATTTTTCCTTTCTTGCTTAAGCATGTGCTTTCTCCTTTCAAATCATATGTTCCTTTGATTTGACACAATCGTACTTTAGAGTGTCATGAACAATAAGAATAAAGTATAAGTATGAATCAAAATAAGTACGCAGTGACCTTTGATACCATTTCTATTTTACTGTGTATTTCATAAGAGCACTTGGAATATAGATATACATCATTTTTTCCATTCGGTCTGGTTCTGTATTCATGCTGTTTTTATTCCAATTCGAACAAACGGTGGTACATCCCTTGACAAACATTTCGACCGTAAACTTTTCACTTTCATCCAGCGGCTTGTCTTTCACTGTTTCCATGTGAACTACCCCGACCTACGCATACGCTAAGAGGTCGGAGCTTCCTGCTTCAATGACTGCTGCGCCTCACTGTCTCCAGTGTCTGTCGATAGCACGTCTTACATAATCTCCACAGGCGTATTGGTTCCCGCAGTCCCTGCGGTACCTTGTCTCAGTCATGATGTCCTACAGCACCATGACATTTTTTTCTTCTAAGATACGGATCCCTTCCTGCTTCAGGTTGACAGCACTGTTCCTGTCGCGGTCATGTACTGTGCCGCATACAGGACAGGTCCATTTCCTTACTTTCAGGTCCTTTGTCTCTGGGTTCTTTGTGCCGCGTACGCTGCAGGTCTGTGTACTTGCATAGTACCGGTCAACTGTGATCATGTACTTGCCCTGTTCCTCGAGTTTGTACTTGAGGAAGCGGCGGAACATTCCAAAGCCGTTGTCATTTGTTGCCTTGCCCAGATGCAGGCTGCCTGCTATTGCCTTCATGCTGAGGTCCTCTACGATCACGGCGTCACAGGAATTGGCTGTCTTCCTGCTCAGCTGATGGCAGAAGTCCTCTCTGCTGTTGGCTATCTGTTCATGGAGAATGGCCAGCTTCTTTCTGGCTCTGCTGCAGTTGCTGGATCCTTTCTTCTTTCTTGAAAGCTGTCTCGACAAACGGGCCAGCTTCTGCCATTGAATTATTATTGGAACATTGGCTATCGAATTGTCGTTATCGACTTGATCTGGATTGCGGCGGCGATGCTCGAATTAATGAACTGCATTTTCCCTGGTGTTATCAATAAGTGGGTCCACCGTGCGTTTTTGGTGGCAGTCGGCATCAGTACTGTTGTGATGTTTCTGGTACGGTCACAGGACTGTGTGGCAATGAATTATAAGTCTGTGATCTATCTTGCTGCTTATCTGATCTATTTCGTCTTCTGTCTGATACGCCATTTCATCAAGGTGAAGAAATTGACTAGAACAGATATTTTCACATTGATTGGTTTTGGCATATTGTTCGGTGCTGAGCTACTGGAAGCCTTCTATGTACGGAGGTCAACGGAAGTAACGCATGGAGGGTATTCTGCTTTGGCAATGGTTGCTTTCATCATGATCATGATGGCTGTTGCCGCGCTCAGAGAACGTGAAACAGAAGTTGCTTTGGCACAGACACGTCAGCAGATAAAATCGCTGGAACAGATTGATCATATGAAGACGGAGTTCTTCCGGAATATGGCCCACGAGATCCGTACACCTCTGGCAGTGACAAGCGGCTATGCCCAAAGGACAAAGCATCGGCCACTGTGAAAGCGGATGATAAGAAGAGACTGACAACAGAAGATGACCCAGTATTGACCGCAACGGTCACAGGTCTGGTGAACAATGAACTTGCAAGCAAACTGACCTATACAATCAGCCGTGCAGCAGGAACAGCCACTGGCACGTATATCATCACGCCTTCTGGAGATTCTGTTCAGGGCAATTACAATGTCACCTATGAAACAGGTACCTTCACGATTACTACAGAGGTACAACTGACGTACTATCTAGATCAGGAAAAGCATGCGTATCCAATCGGCTCGCTTGTCTACAAGACTGGTGCAGTAGCCCCGACAGACCATACACAGCCTTCTTCTCTGGAAATCAAAGTAATTCCAGGATCAGCAATTGGTACAGATGCTGTACCAACGGTATGGCTGGTACAGGATAACAATACGTCTGTCCAAGTGAGCAGTGATGCGCTTACCTTCAAGGTTGTAACAGATGCAACGACAACACCGCAGACAACGACTCCATATACGGCAGCGGAGCTTGCAAATCTGAATGTAAGTGCAGATACAACAATCTTCATTGCTGTAACAACTTACCAGATTACATTCCGTCCGGCTGATACTGCGACAACATCTCTTGCTTCAACGCAGCTGCTGGAAAGCACCTTCGGACTGATCAAGGGCATGGATCTGCTGGAAGCAAATATTCCGGAGCTGTATGATACAGCTGGGACAGCTGTTACACCATTCTGCTATGTAACATCTACAACAGATCCAGCGGTCTATAAATACAGCAAATCGGCACTGACAAATCTGACAATTGATGAAGATGTGATTTTCTATGTCAAATCCGGCACTCTAGATACGCCATATGTTCATTAACAGTCTGTAGTGAATTCTTCAAGGAAGGTAGGACTCTGTGATCCGACCACTGTAAAGCAGACACATTCAATAACGAAATGATTCATGATGCCTGGCTGAACAATCAGTCAGGCTTTCTTTATGCTCTGGCAGCTAGTTCATCTGGATGTTGTTTGCAATTACAGGCAAAAGACATTACTATTACGTGGTTGTGGAGGACTGCTATGATCGTTTCATTGGAAGATGTCAGCTATAAATATGCAATTGAACCGATACTTGACCACGTGAACTTTGTGGTCAATGAGAAAGATAAATGGGGTGTAGTCGGATTGAACGGAGCTGGAAAATCGACTTTCATGAGGATTCTGGCAGGAATTGAAAAACCAGATTCAGGCAAAGTGACGCTCCTGAAAAAATATAAGATTTCTTACTGTCCTCAGAACATGGAATTCCCAGCTGGAAAGTCGGTATATGAAACAGTGCGTTCCGCTTTAACAGAAGAAGCGGAAGTATATCAGATCAATGCAGTATTGAATAAACTTGGCATTACAGATTATGGACAGAAAATTGATGTTCTCTCTGGCGGACAGAAGAAACGTGTCGCCTTAGCAATCTCCTTGATTCAAAAAGCGGATCTGTATCTATTGGATGAACCAACGAATCACCTGGATCAGGAAATGGTGCTGTGGCTGGAAAAATATCTGACACGTGTATCCAAAGCAGTCGTATTGATTACCCATGACCGCTATTTCTTATCAAGAATTACAAATCATATTGTTGAAGTAGATAATGGTCACTTATATCAATATAACGGTGATTATGCAGACTATCTTGAACAAAGAGAAATACGCCGTGAACAGGCAATGGCCAGTGAGCAGAAAAGGCAGAACTTTCTGCGCAAGGAAATTGAATGGATCCACGCCGGTGCACAGGCAAGAAGCACCAAGCAGAAGAGCAGAATTGAGCATTTTGAAAAGATAGCCGCAATGGAAGTGCAGCAGGAACATGAGAAATTAGAACTGAAGTCTGCAACTACAAGACTTGGCAACAATACAATTGCATTAGAACATATTTCAAAGTCCTATGGTGATAAACATCTTTTTTCCGATTTCAGTTATACGATCAAACGGATGGACCGCTTAGGAATCATTGGTGAAAATGGGTGCGGAAAAACAACTTTACTGAAAATCATTATGGGTCTGGAAAAGGCGGACACCGGGACAATCCGGATTGGTGAAACTGTAAAGATTGGCTATTTTGCGCAGCACAATGATGTCTTTGAAGAGAATCAGAGAGTCATTGACTATTTGAAGGAATTTGGTTCTGTTGTCTATACCGCAGATCATGAAGAAATTACCGCAAGTCAGATGCTGGAGAGATTTCTTTTCTTTAAAGAAGACCAGTATAAAATGATTGAAAAGTGTTCCGGCGGTGAGAAGAGAAGACTCTATCTCTGCTCAATCTTGATGACAGCACCGAATATTCTGATCTTGGACGAACCGACCAATGATCTGGATACGGATACATTGGGTGTGCTGGAAGATTATCTGGATGATTTCCATGGCGCCGTTTTAGCGGTCAGCCATGATCGATATTTCTTAGATAAAACGATGGATCATCTTTTAGTATTTGAAAATCAAAAATCATTGAAAAGCAGGTATCTTATTCAGATTACTTAGAAGCGAAAGAAGATCATAAAGAAACACAAGCAGTGCAGCCGGTGAAGGAAAGAGAAAAGAAACCTGCTGCACACCTGACTTATAACGAAAAGAGGCAACTGCAGAACTTAGAACAAGCTCTGCCTCAATTAGAACAAGAAATTGCAGATCTGGAAAATAAACTGGCTTCTGCTGCAGACTATAAAGAGATTCAAGCAATCGGGGACCAGCTGCAGAATCAAAGAGATGAATTGGAAAAGAGCGAGCAGAGATACTTGGAATTATCTGAAAAATCAAACTGAAGATCAAGTCTTAAGCCCCGGCGCATGAAAAGCCAGTCAGCCGACCTCTAAAATCAGTTCATTATTGAAATATAGCTGAAGTAAGAAAGATGTCTGTTGTTCGTGCAGACATCTTTTTTACGCAGGAACAACTGATCAAAGAGCCTGAATGTCATCATAGATACGACGCATGCTTTGGGGCTGCTTATGTTGAATATATTGTATATTGACGCAACCAAAACTAACAAAATCATATAAATAATGTCAGCTTAAGTTGGTGGAAAGCATGGTGCATACGCCTATAATGAGAGAAAACGAAAGTAGGAAAAGTATGCTGAGTGAGAATTTAATGATTTTGCGGAAAAGGTATCATTATTCACAAGAAACGGCAGCTGAAAAAATAGGTGTATCCAGACAGGCATTGGCAAAATGGGAAGCAGGGGAATCAATGCCGGAAATTGATAAATGTATGCGCATTGCAGAACTTTATCATGTTTCATTGGATGATCTTGTCAATTATTCACAGAAGGAGAGTGGTCTGCAGATCCCGGAGAAGGGAAAACATCTGTGGGCAGTCGCTGTCAGTGAAAAAGGACAGATTGTGATTCCAAAGAAAGCCAGAGAAATCTTTCACATCAAAACAGGAAGCACTTTACTGCTCCTGGGGGATGAATCAAAAGGACTGGCTATCGTATCTGCCGATGTCATGGAAAAGAACATGCAGGAAATGATGAAAGCAATGAAGAATGGCAGTTCTTCTGAAGAGGAATAAGACATGTCCTCCATCCTTGAAGTAAAGAACCTGTGCAAAAAGTATCCTGCTTTTCTGCTGGACCATGTTTCCTTTTCTGTTGAACAGGGAAGCATCATGGGACTGATTGGCAGAAACGGAGCTGGCAAGACTACGACCATGAAGTCAATGCTGGATCTTGTCCATCCTGATGAAGGTGAGGTGTTGTTCTTTGGAGAATCGATGACAGAGAAAGATAATTCTGTACGTCAAAAAATCGGATATGCTTCTGGCGCAAACCAATTCTACATCCATAAGAAAATAAGAGATGTCACTGCCATGACAAGGACTTTTTATGCTAACTGGAGCGATACAGAATATCAAAAATATATAAAGATGTTCGGGTTAGATGAGAATAAGAAATTGATGGAATTGTCAGAAGGAATGAAAGTGAAATATAGTCTGACCACTGCACTTTCCCATCATGCAGAGCTTTTGATCCTGGATGAACCGACCAGCGGTCTTGACCCGGTTTCCAGAGAAGAACTTCTTGAAATCTTCCAGTATCTTGCAAAACAAGGAACTGCAATACTGTTCTCGACACATATCACAACTGATCTGGAGAAGTGTGCAGATGCAATTACATATATTCAGAATGGATGTGTGATTGCTTCCAAATCTTATCAGAACTTCTTGAAGGACTATCCACAGCAGCATTCTCTGGAAGATATCATGGTGCATCTGGAAAGAAAGCCGATGCAGTTCGATCAGGAGTAAAAGATATGAAGAAACTATTAAGAAAAGAGTTCTGCTTTACAGCTCTGCCGCTGACATATTTCTTTCTGTTGTTTGCCTTGATGACGATGATTCCTGGGTATCCAATCCTGGTAGGAACATTCTTTGTATGTATGGGGATCTTTCAGACATTTCAGTCAGCCCGTGAACAGAATGATATCCTGTATACCGTATTGATGCCGGTTGCTAAGACAGATGCGGTCAAGGCAAGATATTACTTTGTTGCATGCATTCAGATGATCTTCTTTGTCATCAGTACACTCTTGACAATCATCCGCATGACTCTATTTGGACAGGTCCAGGTGTACCTGAATAATCCGATGATGAATGCCAATCCGATTTATCTGGGATACATCCTATTGATCTTTGTGTTGTTCAACTGGATCTTTGTCAATGGATTCTGGAAGACAGCATACAACACAGGCAGACCGTTCCTGATGTATGGCGCTGCATCCTTTGTGCTGATTGGCATTGCTGAAACAATTCATCATCTTCCTGGCATGGCATGGATGAACACAAGGAATGAAGGACTGTTATCTCAGTGCCTGTTCTTAGTATGTGCAGCTGTTATTTACATTGTCGCTGGATCTCTCTGCATCAGACAATCATGCCGGAGCATTGAAAAGATCGATCTGTAAAAGCAAAATGATAGAGGGAATCAGTGACTGATCAAATTTATCATATTCCAGTCATTTGATCTGGCATGCGTTGTCTTCCTTTACACGCTGATTTATGGATATCGAGTCAAAGTCAGTGCTAAAATGACGTTAGGTAGTTATTAGAGAAAGGTGGATTTTGATATGAAGATTGCTATGGCAAATGATCATGCAGGAACAGCATTGAAGGAAGAAATCAAAAAGTACCTGGAAGCAGAAGGATATGAAGTGGAAGATTTCGGGACATATGACAATCAGTCCTGTGACCTCTCGGATTATGTACTGCCGGCTGCGCTGGCCGTATCAAATCATACCTGTGACAGAGGAATCTTTGTGGATGGGGTAGGATATGGCAGTGCGATGATTGCCAACAAGCTGCCGCATGTCTTTGCCTGCGTCTGTCAGGATCCATTCTGTGCAGCTCTTGCTAGACAGCATAATGATGCCAATGTCCTGTGCATTGGCGGCAAGATCATCGGTTCTGCAATTGCAATGGAAATTGTGAAAACATGGATGCATACAGATCCGCTGGATGGCGAGAAGTATGTCCGCCGCAGAAATAAAGTGGCAGAGATTGATAAAGAACATTGTAAGTAATTCTGCTTTTCAATCGTTCGTTATATAGGAAGGTGCTCTGTTCAGTATGGGCACCTTTTTGTTATGCCTATGGTAAGCTCAGCAGAATATCGAAATCCTGACTTTCCCTTTTTCGCATCTGGAATAATGTCTTGATGTGGGATATATAATAATGAAAGAGGTGATGATATGTCTATTGTTTATGCAATGTGCGTTCCTCATCCTCCTTTGATCATCCCGGAAGTGGGAAAAGGAGAGCAGCAGGGGATTCAGAAGACAATTGATTCTTATGAAGCAGTGATGAAGAAAGCAGCATCTTTTCAGCCTGAACTGGTCATTATTACCAGTCCTCATGCAACAACTTATCTGGATTATCTGCATATTTCCCCTGGCAGCCATGCGGAGGGCAATTTCGGACAGTTCCGGCATCAAAGGTCAAAGTAGGAGCAGACTATGACGAACAGTTTGTTCATGAGCTTTCTCAAAAATGTATGGAAAAGGGAATCTTTGCTGGGACCCAGGGAGAAAGAGATCCCGAACTGGATCACGCAACAATGATTCCTCTCTATTTCCTGCATCATTATATAAAGGATTTCAAAGTTGTCCGGATCGGCATTTCAGGGTTATCTGCCCTGGCACATTACCGCTTTGGTCAGGCTGTTCAGGAAACTGTAGAAAGCCTGGGAAGAAGAACAGTATTTATTGCCAGCGGCGATCTCTCACATAAGCTGAAAACAGATGGCCCTTATGGCTTTGCCAAGGAAGGCCCGGTATTTGACCAGGAGATTACAGAAGCTTTTGCGTCGGGAGACTTTATGCGTTTTCTGACTTTCGCTCCAGCTTTCTGTGACAAGGCTGCTGAGTGCGGCCTGCGTTCATTCCTGATCATGGCTGGTGCACTTGACCGTACAAAAGTCGCAAGCCGGCTGTATTCCTATGAAGAACCTTTCGGGGTAGGCTATGGGGTAGCAGAGTTTGTGCCGGAGGGCAGGGATGCATCAAGGAATATCGGGGACCAATACGAGGCTTTGATGATCAAGAAAGTCAAAGAAGATCAGGCAAAGGAAGACCCGTATGTGCATCTTGCCAGGGAGACAATCAGTCGTTCTATCAAGCATCTTCCCGATGTAAAAGATCTTGCAGGTTACCCAGAAGAAATGCGCAGCCGGAAAGCTGGCGTCTTTGTGTCAATCCATGAAGATGGTCAGCTGCGCGGATGTATTGGGACATTCAAGCCCACAACAGAATGCATTGCTAAAGAGATTATGCAGAATGCTGTGTCTGCTTCTTCAGAAGATCCTCGCTTCCCGCCAATTGAAGAAGAGGAACTGGACCGTCTGGTCATCAGTGTCGACGTCCTGGCAGAGATTGAACCGGTCGAGGATGTGCGTGAACTTGATCCGCATCGCTATGGTGTCATTGTGTCATGCGGCGGCAGAAGAGGATTGCTGCTGCCAGATCTGGAAGGTGTTGATACTGCTGCTGAACAGATTGATATTGCCAGAAGAAAAGGCGGCATCTCAGAAGATGAACCGCTGACTCTCCAGCGCTTTGAAGTGGTGAGGCACGTATGAAAGTTGCTTGTGAACTCTGCCCGCATCACTGTTCGCTTGAAGAAGGACAGACGGGTCTTTGTCTTGCCCGAATGAATCAGGACGGGAAGATCATTCCAAAAGCCTATGGCATTTTAACTTCTCTGGCACTGGATCCAATTGAGAAGAAGCCGTTTGCCAACTATATGCCTGGACATATGATCCTGTCTGCAGGCAGTTTTGGCTGCAACATGAAATGTCCGTTCTGTCAGAACTATGAAATATCTTATGCAGATTCCTGTGAGAACAGAGAAATCTCTCCAGAAGAGCTGGTATCTCTGGCTGTTCAGGAAAAGGTCCATGGCAATATCGGCCTTGCATTTACCTATAATGAACCTTTCATCAATTATGAATATGTCCGAGACTGCTTTCAGCTTGCCAGGAAACAGGACCTGAAATGCATTCTTGTTACAAACGGCATGGTCGCTCAGGAACGGATAAAAGAACTTCTTCCGTATGTGGACGCAATGAACATTGATCTTAAGGGTTTCCGTCAGGAGATCTATGATATCCTGCATGGAAATCTGGAGTGCGTGAAAGCAAACATTGCTCTGGCTGATCCATGCTGCCATGTTGAAGTTACCAGTTTGATCGTTCCGGGATTGAATGATGACCCTCATGATATGGAAGAAGAAGCCAAGTGGCTGGCAGGTGTGGATCCAGAAATCACGCTTCACATCACCAGATTCTTTCCGCGCTATCATATGGCTGACAAGCAGCCTACGCCGATAGCGGTGATTGATCAATTGGTGGAGACTGCCTCTAATTATCTTGTCCATGTTTATCGTGGAAACTGCTGAAGATTGATGAATCAGATAAGACCCTGCATACTGATGACAGCCTGCAGGATCTTTTGCTTTCTTCACTTCAGGGCATTATACTGGCAATTTCATGCAAAAAAAGTATGTTGATTGTAGTGAGGCCCAATGAGGGAGCCTGGGAGAAATTATCCAATGAAAAGAATCGTTCTAGCAGTTTCCGTGATCCTTTGCATTCTTGCAAGCGGATGTACACAGAAGACCAGTGATGCTGCAGCAAGTCAAGGCTACACAGTCATCAAAGCAGATGAAGCAAAACAGATGATCGATGCAGGCAATGTCATCATTGTCGATGTCAGAACAGAAGCAGAATATGATGAAAAACATATTCCCAATGCCATCAATGTACCAGTGGAAAGTATTACCACCGAGAAGCCAATCCTGCTTCCTGATCTGAATAAAACACTTCTTGTTTACTGCCGGACAGGAGTCCGTGCTGCTGCAGCATCAAAAAAGCTTGCAGCGATCGGCTATACCAAGGTCTATGATATGGGCGGGATTGTTGACTGGCCATATGATACCGTTACAAAGTAAAACAACGAGCAGAAACAATAACATACCAGATTGTCACATGGATGATCTGGTTTTTTAATGCTCAGGACTTTAAATTTTTATAGAAAATAAAAATCAAATAAAGCCTCTTAATACTTGCAATAGGAAGAAACAGCTGGCCATGATAATAAAAGAAAAATATTTTTCATTCTTTTAGAAAAGTAAAAGTGTTCTGCAATTTTTTGCTGAGGCGCAGTCAAATGAATGGAATTGCTAAAACTTCTGCGGAAAACTTTTCAGACGCTTGAAAATATGGAGAGCTTTGTCCTGTGTGCATTTACTGCTTCTTACATCACGGTGTATGCCACCGACTGTTTGCAGTTCTCCTGTGAAGGGCATATGGTGCACCGGGCATCATTATTCCATGTACTTTCTGAAAGGACATTCAGATCAGTTTGCTTTGATCAGCATCGGCATTCTGTATTTCTTGTTTATTGTGGTCTTCTATACAATGAATAACATCAGCTTCAATGTAAGGATGCCTTTGATCTACAATGATGCAATCAATCAGACCAAGAACAGTACACTGGATACAATATTCACCTGTGTCGGAAGTCTGGTGGATGCTGTAGGTATGCCATTGCTTGGTATGCTGGGAGGTTCAGACAAGCAGTCCTGTGTGAGCTATTCAAACTGGCACCGGATATCGTCCGATTTGTTGAGAAGGAATCAGGCATCCGGGTGGAAGGAATCGCCGCTTCAGCCAACAGTTTTGGCTGCGGGATTGGCTCTGGCGTTGGTTCTGCTGTCGTGACCTGGACAATTGCCGCATGCAGGTACAGTGCTGCGGCTTCTTCCGTGTATGAAGCAGCATTCAATGCATTTATAGCTTTGTATTGGTGAGTGTCGGAAATGCGCATATTCTTACATTGTATCCTGTGCGTTCTGTTGATAAATGTTTGTTTGATGTATAAACAGGGCAGTATATTCGGTATGATATCTGTTTTTGATGTTATAGAGCAATTGCGCACAGCATGGGAAATCATATTTAGACTTAAAAGTGTATTGATCTTCTTCAGGAAAATCCAGATTTTGTTTACATTTTTAATTTGGACATCTAGAATCAGACTATAGCTTGGTCATTTGAAAAAAGTATGAAAGATTTAAAAAGAGCACTTTTAAAAATTATCTCAACAGCACTTTTAGTCATGCCGCTGACTGCCTGCAGTTCTGTGAAAAAGGAAACTGCATCTTTTTCCGTTGATCCAGATCAGACATTGGTTGTATATACCAGTCATAAGACAGATGTATATACACCAATCATCCGGGAATTTGAAAAAAGAACGGGAATTACAGTCGAAGTCCATGACGGCGGAACCATTGAGATGCTGAATGAGATTAAAGAAGGAAGCAGTGCAGATGTTATGTTTGGTGGCGGTGTTGAGACATATCTGGCTTATCAGGATTTCATAGAACCGTATTATGCCGAAGGATATGAAAGAATTACATCGAAGTATATTTCAAAGGATGGATACTATACGCTGTTCTCAGATTTGCCGCTGGTCTTTGTCTATAACCGTAAATTGGTAAAAGAAGAGGATGCACCAAAAAAATGGAATGATCTTTTCCATGCTAAATGGACAGCAAAGATAGCCTTTGCAGATCCTCATAATTCCGGAACAAGTGTTACGATTCTGCTGGCAATGATGTCAATTTTGAATCATGGAAGTACAAATGTCATCAGAAAATTCAGTGAACAGCTGAATGGGGAATTCGTCGGCAGTTCTGGCAATGTTCTTCCAGCTGTGGAATCAGGAGGCAGTATCGTAGGCATTACTTTGGAAGAGACCGCAAAGAAATGGATGCTGACACATCAGGATGTTGGAATCATCTATCCGGAAGATGGGACATTCTCCATTCCTGACGGAAGCTTTTTAGTAAAGAACTGTGCACATCCGGAGAATGCAAAGAAGTTCATTGACTTCACCATTAGTACAGATGTACAAAAACTGTTGGTCGATGAGATGTATCGGCGCAGCGTAAGAACAGATATTCCATATGCAGCTGATGAACAGGAAGTCAAATACATCAGCTTTGATCTGAATTGGGCTGCAAAGGAACAGGAGGAGGTGCTGAAGGTATGGGAAAGTTCAAATCCTTGATCTCCTCATTCTTCCTGCGAATCACAAGTTCGTTCCGCAGCAAGCTCCTGCTCAGCTTTTTAGCCCTGTCTTTTGTGCCTTTGATCCTCAGTGGATTTCTGATGGTAAAGATCCTTAGTGACAATACATCCAATGAAGAGATTCAGCAGAGCAAAGATGCTTCTTCAGAAGTGGATTACCGCATGAATGTCCTTTTATCGGGCATTAAAGATTCATTTACTTCTTTAGAGAACAGTTCTGCTTTAAAGGAAACAGTAGCATCTAAGACCGATAATCAGGATGTCTACAATCTGCTTTATGAAACGACAGCTGGGTACCGCTCCTATGCGGATTTCTCGGTATATAGTACCGATGGAACCTGTGTCCTTTCTACAGATATAGTTAAAGACCTGCCGGAATACTGGGGCGTTCTGAAAGATGCAAAAGCTTCTCAAGGTCAAATTGTAATCCGCTCGGAAGGGGACAGTAATCAGCCTGTTCTTAGAATTGCAAAAGCAATTATCGTTGATGATAAAGTAACAGGATTTATAGCTGCTTCTCTTGATAATGCGAATATGGCATACCTGCTGTCAGGAATCGTATCTGCACAGGAAGGCATCAATATCATGGATTCCTATATGGAAACAGCTTACTGTTCTGGGCCAGCAGATGCGTTGACTGTCAACAATTCGATGCGTTCCGAAATGATCCGCAATGGAACAGTGCCGGAAAAGATGGGCAATTATAACATCTATTTTACCCAACTCAGCAGCATGGACTTTTACGTTGTCCTGCTCAAACAGCCGCTTCTGTCTGACAGTACAGTTAATGATATGTACCGTCTGTTATATTCACTTGGCATTATCAGTATCGTCCTATGCTTTATTGTGGCATGGCGGATCAGTCATTCTTTCTCTGAACCATTGACGCAGATGACCGGTGCAATGAAAAAGGTGCAGGAAGGAAATCTGGAAGTCCGCATTCCTGAGAACAGACGTGATGAATTCGGCACGCTGTCCAAGAATTTCAATGTGATGACTGAGGAACTGGACAACTTTGTTGACCAGAAAGTAGATACTCAGAAGAGACTGTCTGATGTGCAGATTGCAATGATGACGGCACAGCTGAATCCACATTTTCTGTACAATACACTGGATACCATCAAGTGGATGGCAAAGAGCGCACATGTAGAACCGATTGCAGTACTGTCTTCAAAGCTGGCAAGGATCCTGCGTACGAGTATTGAAAAAAAACCACTGATTCCATTAAAGGAAGAATGCCAGCTGTGTTCTGATTATATTGATATTCAGAATATCCGTTTCAACGGTAAGTATCAGCTGGATATCAATGTTTCGTCATTCTTTATGGAACAGCAGATTCCAAAGCTGATTCTGCAGCCAATTGTTGAGAATTCTATTAAACATGGTTTTGATGATGTGGAAAAAGGAATCATCAAAATTGAAGCTGTCAGTGATGATGACAGTATGATCATTACTGTCAGTGACAATGGCTGCGGAATGCCGGAAGAAATGCTGCATCGGATCAATACCCATGACTGGAATGGAATCTATGGACATATTGGTCTGTATAATGTCGATATGATCCTGCGTCTGAATTATGGTGCAGAATCTGGATTAGCTGCTGAGAACAAGGAAGACGGCGGTGCTTTGATCACGTTAAGAATTCCGCACAGAGAGGAAGATGCCGATGTATAAAGTCATGATTGTGGATGATGAAATGTATGTCAGAAATGGAATTGTTGAAGAAATTGACTGGAAATCATTAGGCTGCCAGGTATGTGCAACTGCAGAAAATGGATTGGAAGCATTGGAAGCATATGAAAAGACGAGAGCTGATCTGATAATCTGTGATATCCGCATGCCGAAATGCGATGGCATTGATCTTCTGCAGAGGCTCCGTGATCAAGGTGAGAATGTCAGGTCATATTTTTGACTGCATATGATGAGTTCAGCTATGCCAGAGATGCTCTGCGCCTGTTGGCAGCTGATTATATTCTCAAACCGTTTGAAGATGGGGAACTGGAGAACAGTGTCAGACGCATCCTGCCGAAACTGAAAAAAGAACAGGAGGAGCAGACTGCTGTCTTAGGTGATTCCAACCGCTTTGTACGTGCATCCATCTCCATTATTGAAAAAGAATATGCTGATCAGCAGCTGTCCATTGCCAGCATTGCTTCAGAGCTCAATATATCAGAAGGATATATCTCACGTCTGTTTAAGAAAGAAATGAATACGACGATTGCTGCATATATCACCCAGTATCGGATGAAGCGGGCAGCATATTATCTCAAGGACAGACATAACTACAAAGTTTATGAAGTCTGTGAAATGTGCGGTTACAGTGATGTTGCATATTTCTCTGCAATCTTCCATAAAGTCTATAATCTCACACCTACTGCATATCAGAACAATGCAATGGAAATGTAATGATAAAGGCATATCAGGAACTTCTGATATGTTTTTTTTGCAGGTTTGAAAATCAATAAATATGTCAGCTTTTTCCAATAGTAAACGCTTACATTTTTCCCTAAGATACAAGTATTGAAACACAGAACCATGTTTCCAAAAGGAGGGGAAGCAAATGAACAAGCGTATTATCACCACAGTACTGTCAGGATTGATGGCAGTATCACTCGTCGGATGCAGCAGCTCAACTACAGCCGGTACAGCCACTGCAAAAACTGAACTGACAGGCGTCGATGCTATCATTCAGGAAGCAGAAGGCATGACCCTGGAAGAACTTGCCAAGAAAGCAATTGAAGAATCCAACGGCAAGACATTCTACGGCTTAGGCAATTCCAGCCGCGGCAAGACCGCATTACCATTATTCATTTCCTATTTACAGACAATTGATCCAAGCTACAACATGCAGTTTGAGTGGCAGCAGCCAAAGAACAATAAGATCTTTGAACAGCTGCAGGCTGATTCCGTCAAGAGTGAAGGAACATTCGCTATGACATTGATCCAGGATGGCAACCAGATTGAATCCAAGATGAATCAGCCAGGCATCCTGAAAACATTCGTTCCTAAGGAATGGGCAGAAGCAAACAATACAACTGCTGCAGACTATACAGGATTCCTGCCTCTGCAGACACTTAACAAAGTATTTGAATTCAACAACAAGGGCACAAAGACCTGGACGAACTGCTGGGACTTCGTAATGCCTGATGCACATCCACTTTACATGGACATCGATTCTGAAATCGTCGGCAAGAACTTCTTATATATGCTGACAAAGGATGAATATGCGAAGGAATTAAAAGATGCATTCGATGCACTTCCTTCTTCACAGAAGTCAACACTGCAGCCAACTGTTGATGAAATGAAGAAAAATTCTGAAGAATTCAACCTTGGTGAGAATGGTGCATATGCATTGGCTTGGATCAAGTTATGGGTCAATGGCTACAATGCACAGACAGATGATGGACCAATCTGCAACACATTGACATCTGCTTCTGCAGTTGATCAGTCCGGTCTGTTAGTTTATTCAAAACTGCGTTCCATCGAAGAATCTGCTGAACAGTCAGTCAATAATGTTACCGTTGCTGCTTATCAGGACGGCTATAAAGGTATCGGCGGATATGGCTACTGCCATTATCTGTTCTTAACAAAGAACAGCCCGCTTCCTTGGACTGCTGCAGCATTCATCGCTTATATGACATGTACAAAGGATGGCTTCTCTGCCTGGGGCAAAGATATGGGCGGTTACTCTGCTAATCCAAAGGTCATGCAGGAAACAGAAGCTGCATACAATCATGCACAGGGCGGTTATGTAGACGGTAAGGATACATTCCCGGCAAAGGATGATAAGGGTTATGACTGGTGGGTCAAGGATGGAAAGCTTGTTCTGGAAGATCCAGAATACTGCGCTTCTGTTGCCTTCACAGTCGGTAGCTGGATTGAGACTTTAGACAAGTTTAAAGGCGAGACAAAGTAACGCCAAGCAACGAATCAGCGCCCGGAACCCAAACCGTCTCGGGCGCTTTGATTTAAGGGAGATCATATGACAAATACTACTGCAGTAAATAAAAAGGCAGTTTTCTTCAATCGGATCAAAACGTATTTCTCGGATCCGACGAAGATTATCCTGCTGTTATTCGGCATCACCTGTACAATTGCAGCGGTTGCTCCAATCATCGCAATTGTTGAAGATACATTCAAGATCCATCTGGGAACCATTGATCAGTATCTTTCTGGAAAAGCTTCCGGATGGTCCCTTGTAAACTACATTGACTTATTCACCAGCAAACTGGCATTGTCCAATCTCTGGGTGCCGACCGGCAATACCATTGGCTTAGCAGTTTTGACCTGCGTCATTTCCATTCTTTACGGCGGCATCTTTGCATATCTGGTCACCCGTACAAATATGCGCTGCCGCAAGTACCTGAGCTCCATCTTTATTTTTCCATACATCATGCCGCAGTGGACGCTGGCAGTTGTATGGCAGAATTTGTTCAACTCTAATGCAGTGACCGGCACATCCAATGGACTGTTAGCATCGCTGCTGAATATCAATATGCCGAACTGGTGGTGCCGCGGACTCTTCCCAAGTGCAATGGTCCTCGGACTTCACTATGCACCATTTGCGTATATCCTGATTGGCGGAATTTTCAAGAACATGGATGCAAACCTGGAAGAAGCAGCGACCATCCTGAATACACCAAGAAGAAAGATTTTATGGAAGATCACGATTCCGATGATCCGTCCAGCAATCTTATCGACCATCCTGCTGGTCTTCGGCAGTGCAATGGGTTCTTATCCAGTTCCGCATTATCTGGGACTGACCACCTTAGCAACAAAGTATATTTCGATGAACAGTAAGTATACAGGTGAAGCATCGATCCTTGCTGTATTGATGATGATCTTCGGCGTTGCCATACTGGCATTGAACCAGGCATCTCTGAAGAGCAGAAAGAATTATACGACCGTCACCGGCAAATCCGGTCAGATTACAAAAGTCAATCTGGGAAAAATCTGGAAACATGTTATTGCTGTTCTCTTCATTATCCTGACATTCTTTACCAGCATCTTCCCAATTATTTCCTTTGCCTTTGAAACATTCCTTCCAAACCCAGGCGACTACTCCTTTCTTTACACAGGGGATGTCTCAAATCTGACCATCAAGTGGTGGACAGCAAGCGGAGCGCAGGCAGACGGCGGCATGTTCGGACAGCCGGGCATCTTATTCAACTCGACGATCTGGAATGCCTATAAAGGAACACTGCTTGTTTCTGTAGCATGCGCATTGATTGCAGGCACAATCGGCACACTGATCGGCTACGCTGTTTCAAAGAACCGCCGTTCCAAATGGGCAAACTATGTCAACAGTATGGCTTTCCTGCCGTATCTGATGCCTAGTATCGCTGTTGGTGCAGCCTTCTTTATCTTGTTCTCAAATGATAAGATCAACCTCTTCAATACATATTATCTGCTGATTATTGTCGGCGTCATAAAATATATCCCATTTGCCAGCAGAAACGCTTTGAACAGCATGCTGCAGTTATCCGGTGAGATTGAAGAAGCAGCAATTATTCAGAATGTACCTTGGATCAAGCGCATGCTGTACATTATCATCCCAATTCAGAAATCTTCCATTATCAACGGTTTCATGCTTCCATTCATGACCTGTCTGCGTGAACTGTCTCTATTCCTGCTTCTTTGCACACAGGGATTCATCCTCTCTACCACCTTGGACTACTTTGATGAAATGGGACTGTATGCATTCTCAAGTGCAATTAACCTGATTTTGATCGTGACCATTCTGCTTTCAAACTTTGTAGTAAATAAACTGACTGGTGCCAGCCTTGATGCAGGTGTCGGTAATTAAGGAGAAATAATATGCCAGAAATTAAACTTACGAATGTAACCAACACTGGGGCAGATTCTATGGTGTCGATCATTTGAATCTGGACATTGAAAATAATGCGTTCATTACAATCTTGGGCCCGTCAGGATGCGGCAAGACAACAACACTGCGTATGATTGCTGGTCTGGAAACACCAACCAGCGGACAGATCAAGATTGGTGATCAGATTGTCTATGACAGTGACCAGGGAATCAATGTAACACCAAATAAACGCAAAGTAGGATTCTTATTCCAGAACTATGCATTATGGCCGAATATGACAGTCTATGAGAATATCTCCTTTGGTCTGAAGAATGTTAAAGAAGAAAAGCCTGTGATTGACTTTGATGCAAAAATTGCGAATGACATGATCCGTGCGCTGAAGAGCGGTGCCAAGCTTAAAGAAGTCATGGAAGATGTCAGAGACAAGAACGGCAAGGTTGATAATGAACGTGCTTTGATCAAGCTGATCAACGTTTATACTATTTCCATGCCGACAGCGAAGAAACTGCTTTCGCTCGGTGTCCATGAGGAAGCAGAACCAAATGCGGCGGCTGACAGTCATCGTGTAAAATACGAAGCAGAGATGGAGAAGATCCAACAGAGCCATCAAGCCAAGGGTGAATCTCTCAATGAAAGATTTGAACTGATCAAGAACGGAACGCCGTTAAGAGAAGTCCGCAGACTGAGCAAGGAAGAAATTGATCTTGCTGTCCGCAGAGTATCCAGGATTGTCAAAATCGGTATGTTCATGGACCGTTATCCAGCTGAACTTTCCGGCGGCCAGCAGCAGCGTGTTGCCATCGCCCGTACTTTAGCACCAGAACCGCAGGTTCTCTTCATGGATGAACCACTGTCCAACCTGGATGCAAAGCTCCGTTTGGAAATGCGCTATGAACTGCAGCGTCTCCATGTTGAAACTGGATCCACTTTCGTCTATGTCACTCATGACCAGATGGAAG
>Ga0268359_11802_pt1 | contig 41572 bp, 41 predicted proteins | sample BioMet11_FD_194416 | JGI IMG/M metagenome (GOLD analysis project Ga0268359, IMG submission 194416) | Sewage microbial communities from Oakland, California, United States - Biofuel 11 (PacBio Assembly) | ecosystem: Engineered > Wastewater > Sewage > Unclassified | place: USA: California | collected...
TTTTGATGAACCTACTTCTGCTTTGGATCCTGAAATGATCAAAGAAGTATTGGATGTTATGAAGCAATTAGCTTTGGAAGGCATGACCATGGTGGTGGTAACTCACGAAATGGGTTTTGCCAGAGAAGTGGGCGACAGAGTCCTGTTCATTGATGGTGGCAATATTTTGGAAGAGGCAGAGCCTAATGAGTTCTTCACTCATCCTAAGAATGCCAGGACTCAGGATTTCTTGTCTAAAATATTATAATTGACAAACGGCCATAATAGGTCATCTACTTTGTCGACTTTTGCGTTTGTTTCGTGACGTGGACCAGGAAAGTCCTACGCCACTCACAAGCCTCAAGTCTCCTAGTATCTGACCCATTCTGGCCGTTTGTTTTTTGCTCGTTTCATTAGTAGGATGCTCGCAATTTGTTGCCACGGGTACCTGTAGTCTAGTAATGGTACCCTTAGGCAAGCAAATTGTGAGCTTTATTGCTTGGACAGCACATTGAATAATCAGGCTTAAAATTGAGTATAATATAGCTAAGCAAGAAATATTGTAGCTCGTTGAAGGAGGTAGTTGTTATGGCAGTAAAAATTCGTGGTAAGAACATCACTGTTACCCCTGCTTTGAAGGATTATGTAGAGAAAAAGGTAGTGAATATTACCTAAGCAGTTTAAGACAGTGGGAGATATTACGGCGGTAATGAGAGTGGAAAAGGATAGTCATATCGTGGAAATTACGGTTCCGGCCAGCTGGTATTGTAATTAGGGCTCAGAAGATTCCAATGATATGTACGCATCCATTGATAAATGCGTGGACAAGATTGCACGTCAAATCCATAAATATAAAACCAGACTCATGCGTCGTAAATACAATAACTTCAGAGATGAATATGTAGCACCAGATCATACTAAAGATGAAGCAGCTGAACCAGATCTTGATAGTGGCGAATTTAAGGTAGCACGTAATAAGAGCTATGTTTTAAGACCTATGGACTGTGCAGGAAGCCATTATGCAAATGAATCTTTTGAGTCATGATTTCTTCCTTTTCTTTAACGAAGAAACTAATGGCGTAGCAATTGTTTATAGGCGCAAAAAGGGTGATTATGGCCTAATTACCCCAGAACTCAAATAAATTAGCATAAATTAGCAAAAGTTCATAAAAAAGTTACAAAAAACCTAGGGTTTAGGCCCTGGGTTTTTTGACTTTTGAGTGTGTGTTTGTTAAAATTGTATAGATAGGCAAGTAGGCAAAACCTACAAAATAATGAGGAGTGATTGTGTTGCTCGAAACACTGATGAAAAAGATTTTTGGCGATGCTAATGCCAAAGAATTAAAGTATTGCCAAGAATATGTAGAGAAAATCAATGCTTTAGAACCAGATGTGGAAAAACTAAGCGATGCCAAGCTGTGTTCTAAAACAGACGAATTCAAATTAAGACTGTCCAAAGGTGAGACATTGGATGATATACTGCCGGAAGCTTTTGCGGTAGTAAGAGAGGCTTCCAGACGTGTGCTGGGTCTGAGACATTTCGATGTTCAGTTAGTAGGCGGATTGGTTCTGCACCGTGGCAAGATTGCCGAGATGCGTACCGGCGAAGGTAAAACTTTGGTCGCTACCTTACCCGCTTATTTAAACGCTTTGGAAGGCAAGGGCGTTCATGTTGTAACTGTCAACGACTATTTGGCACGTCGTGATAGCGAGGACATGGGCAGAGTCTACAAGTTCTTAGGACTTTCTGTAGGCTTGATTAAGCACGAGATGGACTTTCCTGAAAGAAAGGCTGCTTATGCTGCTGATATCACCTATGGTACTAACAACGAATTCGGTTTTGACTATCTTCGTGATAACATGGTTGTTTCCATGGATCAAATGGTACAAAGACCTCTGCATTATGCCATCGTGGATGAAGTAGATAGTATTCTAATCGATGAAGCACGTACTCCTCTAATTATTTCCGGCCCCGGTGAAAAATCCACCGACATGTACAAGGTTTTGTCCAGAGTTGTTGCCCAAATGAAGGTGGGCGAAGATTATACAGTTGATGAAAAAGGCAAGACGGTAGCTCCTACGGAAGCCGGTATTGCCAAAGCAGAAAAGATGCTGGGTGTTTCCAACATGTATGCCGGTGAAGCCAGCGTAGACTTTCTCTCATCAATTGATGCAGCCTTGAAAGCTAAGGCTCTTATGATTCGTGATAGAGATTATGTGGTTAAAGATGGTGAAGTAATCATCGTTGATGAATTCACCGGACGCTTGATGTTTGGCCGTCGTTTCTCCGAAGGTCTCATCAGGCCATTGAAGCTAAAGAAGGCGTTAAGGTAGAAAGAGAAAGTCAGACACTAGCTACCATTACCTTCCAGAATTACTTCCGTATGTATGATAAGCTCTCCGGCATGACCGGTACTGCTAAGACAGAAGAACAGGAATTCCAGAAGATTTATGGCTTGGACGTTATTGTCATTCCTACCAACAAGCCTATGATTCGTACTGACTATCCTGATGTCATTTATAAGAGTAAGAGAGCTAAGTATAAGGCAGCTGCCAACGAAATTGAAGAATTGCACAAAAAAGGCATACCTGTGCTGGTTGGTACTACATCTATTCAACAATCTGAAGAGCTGTCCGATATATTGAAAAAGAGAGGCATTAAGCACAACGTGTTAAATGCCAAGTTCCATGAAAAAGAAGCAGAAATCATTGCTGATGCAGGCCAAATGGGTGCAGTAACCATCGCTACCAACATGGCCGGCCGTGGTACTGATATCGTGCTGGGCGAAGGCGTTCCTGAATTAGGCGGCCTTCATATCCTAGGTACTGAGCGTCATGAATCCAGACGTATAGATAATCAGCTTCGTGGTCGTTGTGCTCGTCAAGGCGATCCCGGTGCTACCCGTTTCTATTTGTCCCTGGAAGATGACCTGATGCGTCTTTTCGGTTCTGATAATATTTCCGGCATCATGGATAAATTAGGCATGGAAGAGGATGAGCCTATTGAGCATAAGCTGGTTACCAGATCTATTGAATCAGCTCAGAAGAAAGTAGAAGCTCGTAACTTTGAAATGCGTAAACATGTCTTGGAATATGACGATGTCATGAATCAACAACGTGAAGTTATTTATGCACAAAGAAGAGAAATACTGCAAAAGGCAAACTTAAAGAATAACATTGTTGATATGATTAACCGTGTAGTAGACAGGACTATGAGCATGTATGCTCCTGAGGATGTATATTCCGAGGAATGGGATATTCCTGCCCTGATTGCTTATGCCGAAGAATATTATGCTCCGGAAGGTTGGCTCAAGGCTGAAGAATTGCAAGCCATGAGTAGAGATGAACTCAGCGACTTCTTACATGACGGCGCCTTGAACTACTACAATAAGAAAGAAGAAATGATTGGCTCCGAGGTTATGCGTGAGCTGGAGAACCTGGTAATGCTCAAGGTTCTGGACAGTCACTGGATGGAACAATTGGATGCCATGGATATGCTACGTGAAGGCGTAGGCCTTCGTGCTTATGGTCAAAGAGATCCCTTGGTAGAATACAAGTTTGAAGCTTATGATATGTTCGAAGCCATGAAGGATGCCATTCAAGACGATGTGGTACGTTACATTTACAGAGTAAACATTGTAACGCAGCCTAAGGTTGAAGATCACTTGGCTAACGCTTCCGTCAACAATCCTTCCGTAGACGGCGAAGATGCTAAGAGAGAACCGGTAAGAGTTAAGCACGAAGTAGGTAGAAATGACCCTTGCCCTTGTGGCAGCGGTAAAAAATATAAAAATTGCTGCGGCAAAGATAAATAGCAGCTTCCGAAGTCAGAGCGTTAGTTCTGACTTCGTTTGGTTGTAAAATAAGGCTTTAAAAGGATGTGAGTAGCTTGCTGTTAGAAGAATTAAGACCAGAAATAAGCAGTTTAAAAACCAAGCTAGACGAAATGAGGGAGTCTCTTTGACATCGTTCCTAAAGAAGAACGTATCTTAGAGCTGGAACATAAAATGGCAGCACCGGGTTTTTGGGATGATCCTGACGCTGCTCAGAAAATGGCCCAAAAGGTTAACGACTTGAAAGTGGAAACCACTAATTTTCGTAAGCTGGAACAACGGGCTGATGATTTGCAGACTCTGTGGGAAATGTCCATGGAGGAAAAAGAAGACAGCTTCCAAAAAGAGATGGAAGATTCTCTTACCGAAGCTAAGCAGGAATTGGCTAATCTGGAATTGGGCATGTTGTTGTGCGAAGAATACGATGGCAACAATGCCATCATTAACCTGCATGCCGGTGCCGGTGGTACCGAGGCTCAGGACTGGACCAGTATGTTGCTGAGAATGTTTACCCGCTTTGCTGAACGGCAAGGTTTTAAAGTGGAGCTATTAGATATTCTTCCCGGTGAAGAAGCCGGTGTAAAAAGCGCCACCTTATCTATTACTGGTTATCATGCCTATGGCTATTTAAAAAGCGAGAAGGGTGTGCACCGTCTGGTGAGAATCTCGCCCTTTGATGCCAATGCCAGACGGCATACTTCTTTTGCCGGTGTGGATGTAATGCCGGAAATTGATGATACCATTGATATTAAAATCAACATGGATGAAGTTAAGGTAGATACCTACCGGGCCAGTGGCGCCGGTGGTCAGCACGTTAACAAGACTTCCTCTGCAGTGCGTATGACACACTTGCCAACCGGTATTATCGTGCAGTGCCAGAACGAAAGATCTCAGATGCAAAACAGAGAAAGATGCTTAAAACTTTTGCGTGCTAAACTTTTTGATTTGGAAAAGAGTAAGCAAGAGCAATTAAAGAATGATATTGCCGGAGATTACCAGGCTATAGAATGGGGCAGCCAGATTCGCTCCTATGTATTCCAACCCTATACCATGGTGAAGGATCATAGAACCGGAGCGGAAACAGGTAATGTTCAGGCTGTAATGGATGGAGATTTAAGCATGTTTGTGGAAGCTTATTTACGTAGCTTGCGCAAGAAAGCTTAAGAAATAATAAGGATGGCTATATGAAAACATCAACTAAGATTCTCATGCTTTTCATGGCGTTAGGTTTGTGCTGTGCCATGATTATTGGCTGGCAAAGATATAAGGTAGAAACCGCTAACACCAAGGTAGAATCAATAATGGAATATGGGGCCCTTGTCCGCATTGCCCAAAGTGAAGGCGTGCCGGTAGAAAAGGTCATGAAGGAGTTTAAGGACAGAGGCGTTACTACTTTGTCTGTTTTTGATACTACTATTGATAAATTAAAGGAATCCGGGCAATTGTCTGTCTTTAGCGGCAGCGAATTGATGAGAGCCAATGCCTTGGGAACCTTGAATGCTCAGTGGCAGGCTGTGGTTAAGGATAAAAACTTTAATCCCAGTGCTTTGTATCTTGCTAAAGGAACCAGCGACTCAGCCTTAGCTGATGTAGAAGAAGATTTAAAGCTACGCTTGGGAGCACAACGGGTTAAGGAAATTAACGCCGGTGGCAAGGTTTTGTGCGTGTACGGTGATATTTACAATAACTATCGTGCCCTGCCTCTTAATGTGCAAACCAGTATTAATGAAATACCTTTGGGAATCTTAAGTGAAGACCTGAAGGCAATAAAAGATAATGGCTTCATGGTAGCAGTAAGACCTGAGGATTATACCTTGCCTTACTGTTCTACTTCTGCTTCTGCCAAGGAGCAGGTGGAAGCTTTCTTTAAGCGCTTGGATAAAAGTGGTGCCAATATTTCCATGTTCTTAGGCTCCGGTGATGGTGTGCTGGGCAATACTAAAGAGATGCCTTTGGTAGCTCAGGAGTTGATGAAACGTCACATTACCGTAGGTATGATGGAAAGCGTCATCCAATTGCAATTCATCCCACTGGAAGGCCTGACAGATTTGGCCAAAGCAGTTGACTATCAGGTAGCCAGAACTTATTTTATTGATAGAGTAGAACAAAAGAGAATGAAGGTCTTTGAAGCTTTCCGCCGTTGGGCTATTTCCGACCGGGAAAGAAATATCAGAGCTAACTATATTCAGGCTTTCCATCGTCCCAGAGATGGACAAACCTTGTTGCAAACTAATTTGAATTATGTGTCTGACGTTAACAACAGCGTTAAACTGGAAGGCTTTACTGCCGGCAAGGCAGGTATTTATGAGGTTTACCATGTTAACAAGGTCTTGCTTTTCCCCATCGCTTTTGCTGTCATGGCTATTATCTTTACTTACCTTGGTTTATTGAATGCCTGGTTGGAAAAGAAAAAATGCCTGCTCACCATACTCTTCGGTGCTCTTACCAGTGCTGCTATCTGCATAGGCAGGTTTAACATACCGGTAAGACAGGCCTTGGCTTTGGCTACTGCTGTAGTGGTGCCTGCTTTGACCATGTATCTGGTAGTAACTTATTGGGAAAAACATAAGGACGAAGAAATTTCTTTAGGTGGTTTGGCAGTAAGAACTACAGGACAACTAATCCTGGCAGTTTGCATTTCTCTCTTAGGTGCAACCATGTTGGCCGCTGTCTTAACGGATATACGTTTCTTGTTGGAGATGGATATTTACAGAGGCGTTAAATTAACCTTCATGCTGCCTCCAATTTTAGCTATGTTGTTGTTTTTACAAACCCATTCCTTGTGGGATGGTGATGATGTTGACAAGAATCCTTATCAAAGAATCAAAGTGATTTTATCCAAGCCTTTCTCCTTAAAGCTGTTAATGATTTTAGGTGTACTGGGCTTTGTGGCTTGGGTATTTATTGGCAGAAGTGGACACACCGATGGTGTGCCTGTGCCGAATATTGAGCTAAGACTGAGAATATTCCTGGAGCAAGCCTTGTATGCAAGACCAAGAGAGAAAGAATTCTTAATTGGTCATCCGGCTTTCTTCCTGGCAGCACTTGCCTGTGTTAAGAAGTGGCCCTCTGTTTTGTACGGTGTCTTAATCATAGCTGCTACCATTGGACAAGGTTCCTTGATCGAAACCTTTGCTCATATGCGTACACCTATCATTATGTCTTATATTCGTGCTTTTGATGGCTTGGGTTTTGGTATTGTCATCGGTCTTATTGGCTTAATTGTTGTTTATGAAGCTTATCCTATCTGTGCTAAGGCGCTGGGGAGGCTGGAGAAGAATGAATAAAATTCTAATTTCCGGCTACTATGGCTTTGCTAATGCCGGAGACGAAGCCATGCTTACTGCTATTGTAGATTCTCTGCGTAGTCAAGAGCCTGCTTTGGAAATTACTGTTATTTCCGGCAATCCTAAGGTAACCGCTCAGCTGCATAATGTAAAAGCAATACCTCGTTTTGATGTTTTGCAAGTTATGAAGGCCATGGCTAAGACAGATATACTGCTGTCCGGCGGTGGCAGTATTTTGCAGGATGTTACCAGTACTAAAAGCTTGTTTTATTACCTGAGCATTTTATCCCTGGGTAAATTAATGGGCAAGAAGGTTGTGTTGTTTGCCCAAGGTGTGGGTCCCATCAACTCTCCTTTTGCCCGTAAGCTTACCGGTTATATTTGCCGTAAGGCAGATTTAATCACGGTAAGAGACGATGGTTCTTCCGAAGAACTAAAGACCATGGGTTTAGACCCAAAGAAAATTATCATTACCGCCGATGCAGTTTTTTCTCTGCCTACCGGTAATAAGCCGTTGGGACAAAGCATTTTGCAAAAATATAATTTAGGCCAAAAGCCTTTAATTGGTTTTGCCTTAAGGCATTGGCAGGGGGAAGACAGATTTTGTCCTGAGTTTGCTCAGGCTGCTGTACTTCTAGCACAAAAATTTAATGCGCAGATAGTTTTCTTGCCCTTGCAGTTTCCAGCCGATGAGGAGCTGTCCAATAAGGTTAAAGCGTTAATGGGAGATAAGCAGGATGCAGCTTTTGTTCTGCCCCAAAGCTTTAGCGCTGAGGAATATTTAGCTATCATCAGCAACATGCAATTGTTAGTTGGTATGAGATTGCATGCTTTAGTCTTTGCCGCTTTAAATAGCGTACCTTTCCTGGGAGTGTCCTATGATCCCAAGGTAGATAGATTCGTGAAAGCCATGGATGGTAAGGTAACCGGTGATGTGGCTCATATTACTGCACTGGAGCTTACCCAAAAGGCAGAAGAACTGTGGCAGCAAAAAGATCCGACTTTGGCAGGCAAGATTGCCGGACTAAGATTAGAAGCCAAGAGAAATATTCAAAGAGTAATCAAGTTATTGCCTAAATAAAGTCACAAGGAGGTGGCCGGCTTGCTACTAATGAGTGGAGTGAGCAAGACCTATCCCAGTGGTGCAGTAGCACTGAGAAACATAGATGTTCATATTAAACCTGGTGAATTTGTCTTCGTGGTTGGCCCCAGTGGCGCCGGCAAATCTACTTTCATCAAGATGCTGTTTAGAGAAGTAATTCCTACCACAGGCAAGATCTTTGTAGATGGCGTAGACGTATTGAGCCTTAAGCCTAACGAAGTACCATATTTGCGTAGACAGCTGGGTATTATCTTTCAGGACTATAGACTTTTGCCGGATAGAACGGTGGCAGAAAATGTAGCCTTTGCTATGCGTGTTATTGAAGCACCGGCTAATCAGATAGATCAGAGAGTAGCAGAGGTGCTGGAACTAGTAGGCCTCAGAAGCAGAGCTGACAACTATCCCGGTGAGTTATCCGGCGGTGAGCAGCAGAGAGTTGCTATTGCCAGAGCCATCGTTAACGATCCCTTAATGGTTATTGCTGACGAACCTACCGGTAACCTGGATCCTGAGACCAGCTTGGAAATCATGAATATTTTCAGTGAGATTAATAAGAATGGTACCACCATTATCATGGCAACGCATGATAAGACTATGGTGGATTACATGCAGAAACGGGTAATCGCCATTGAAGATGGTTACATTGTCCGGGATGAAGTAAAAGGAGTTTATGGTTATGACCCTGAGGAGTAGAAAGTATTTCGTCAAAGAAACATTTAATTCCATAAAGCGTAATCAACTCATGAGCTTTGCTTCCATCTCTACGGTAGCACTTTCTTTGTTGGTATTAGGACTGTTCCTTTTAATGGTCTTAAATGCCAATAATTTAGCCCAGTATTTGGAAAACCAAGTGCAGGTTACAGTCTATATGCAAGATGGCATTAGGGACGATACCGTGCAGGCAGCGCAAAAATCCTTGGAAACCATGCCCGGAGTGGTGAAGGTTACCAAAATAACCAAGGCGGAAGCTTTGGGAAGATTTAAGGATAGATTAGGTGACCAGGTAAGATTGTTGGATGCTTTAGGTGAGGACAATCCTTTCCCACTGTCCTTTGATGTGCAGGTAGATCAGCCCGGCAGAATTGCGACCTTGGTGCCGGAGATTGAAAAGATGCAGGGCGTAGAAACTGCTAAGTTCGGTAGGGAAGTAGTAGAGCATTTGTTCCAGTTAACTAAGATTTTGCGTATTGGTGGCCTTATCCTGGTTTCGCTATTAGCCGTAGCAACCTTGTTTATCATTGCCAATACCATTCGTATTACAGTTTTTGCCAGACGACGGGAAGTTAGCATCATGAAATATGTAGGTGCTACCAACTGGTTTATTAGATGGCCTTTTCTTTTGGAAGGCATGCTAATGGGTTTTTTGGGAGCAGTCATAGCTTCCTTGTTCCTTATTCAGATTTATTTGATGTTACAAAACAAAATTTATACAACCTTGGCCTTCTTCCCCTTGATTCCAAGCTGGCCATTCTTAGGTTATTTAACCTTGTTCCTGATTGGCATTGGAACATTTATAGGAGCAGCAGGCAGCAGTATTTCCCTGCGTAAATTCTTAGATGTATAAGAGGTGAAATCAAGTAATGAAAAAGTTCATACATACATTGCTCTGTCTGGGCATGTGCTTTAGCATTACTTGTACAACCTGGGCAGCAACGTTGGAAGAGAAAAAAAGCGAATTAGAAGATTTACAAAAGAAGATAGAAACCAAGACAGTAGAAAAAGAAAATAAAGCTAAAGAAGTTAAGAGTGCCATTGATCAATTGATGATAGCCCAAACTGAATTAGCTCAGGCTCAAAAAGAATTAGATCAGGTCGTGGAGCAGCAAAATAATTTGCAGGTTGAGATTAAAAAGAACGAAAAGTTTATTGCCGAAAAAACTAAGGAATGGTTATCTACCAAGAAGCAGTACAGCTATAGATTGAGAAATATTTATGAAAATGGTCAGGTCAACTATTTGGATGTGTTACTGGGAGCTAAAGACTTTTCTGATTTTTCTTCCCGGATGTATTTGCTGCAACGCATCATTCAAAGAGATTCTGATTTGTTAGATCGCTTGGAAGCTCAGAAGAAAGCTTTGGAAGACAAAAGAGCAACCTTAGATAAAAATAAGAAAGACTTAGAAGCAGTTGGTGTTCAATTAGCTGCTAAGAAGAAAGTCGTAGAAGAGAAAACAGCTCGGCGTCGTGCTATTTATGATCAAGCCCTGGCTGAACAAAATAAGATTGATGCTGAATATAATAAAATGCTGGAAGACAGTAATCGTATTACTGCCATGATTCGCAACTGGGAGAGAGTAGGCCAGGTGGGCAGTGCCCATGGTAGCGGCAGATTTATTTGGCCGGTGGATGGTACTATAACCTCACCCTTTGGCTGGCGTGTCCATCCTATTTTTGGTACTTCTATTTTCCATTCTGGCATGGATATTGGCGTTGATTATGGTACACCGGTTTGTGCCGCGGATTCAGGCACAGTCATTTATTCCGGCTGGATGGGTGGCTATGGTAATGCTGTCATGATTGACCATGGCGGCGGCATAGTTACTTTGTATGGCCATAATAGTAGTTTGCAGGTTGGTGTAGGACAAACCGTAGGTCAAGGACAAGTAATTGCCCTGGCAGGCAGTACCGGTAATTCTACCGGACCACACTGCCACTTTGAAGTCCGTGTACACGGCGAAGTGGTTAATCCGGGTGGCTATCTGCCCTAAAGGAGCTTAAGATGTTCAAGAAAAGGTTTAACTTCATAGAAATGTTTTTTGGCGTTGTCTTTTTTGCCGTAGTTGTTTTAATGGGTTTAGGCTATGTACTCCAAACTCAGTTGGGCTTGGACTGGCGTATTTTGCCTGTAATAAAAACCATAACCTTAATTCAGCAGAAATATAATGGCGATTATAACAACGACCAAATCTATACCGGTGCCATTAGAGGCATGGTTAAAGAATTAGACGATCCTTATTCCACTTACCTGGATGCCAAGGATTATGCAGACTTAACTACCATTACCGAGGGGTATTTTGGTGGCGTTGGCTTAGTACTTGGCAAAAAGGACGATAAATTAGTGGTGGTAGCACCCATTGAAGAGACTCCTGCCTATCGGGCCGGTATTAAATCAGGCGATTTTATTGCCGGTATTGATGGCAAAGCAACTGCAGGTATGGAGCTGACTGACGCGGTAAAGCAAATCAGAGGTGCCAATGGCAGTGCTGTGGAGCTTACTGTAGTGTCAGGAAAAGAAGCTCCCAAGGTAGTTCGTATTGTGAGAGAAGAAATTAAGCTGAAGAGCGTTTATGGAGAAATGAAGGATAATAATGTAGGTTATATCCGCATTACCTCCTTTAGCGAAGATACTGCCAAGGATTTCCAGAACAAGTACAGAGAACTGGAACAACAAGGTATGAAGGGTCTCATCCTTGACCTAAGGGATAATCCCGGTGGACTTTTACGTAGTGGTGTAGGGGTTGCTAAGCTATTAGTTCCTAAAGGACCCATTGTTTCCATGAAGGAAAAAGATGGTAAAACTACTACGGAATATTCCAATCTGACTCAGCTAAAATATCCTTTGGCTATTTTGGTCAACAAAGGTACGGCTAGTGCTTCTGAAATTGTTTCGGGAGCAGTTCAAGATACTAAAGCAGGAAAGTTGTTTGGTACCACAACCTATGGCAAGGGCTGCGTACAAAACATTTTCAATTTAACCAGGGAGACCGGTGTTAAATTAACCATTGCGGAATACTATACGCCTAGTGGTCGTTCCATTAACGGTGTAGGTATTAATCCTGATGTGGAAGTTGCCGCAACTGATGAGAAGGGCACTAACCAGTTAGCTGCTGCTCAGAAGTATATTGAGGAAGAAATAACTAAAGCGGGCAAATAGGAGATGGCTTATGGCAAATTTACAAGCTTGGTGGACTAATTTCTCGGCCTATATGGCTACCCTTCAAACACAGGAGGGAAAAATAAATAGCTGGCAATATTTAGTAATGTTGGCAGCAGCACTCTTTGTGATTTTGCTTTTTATGCTTATTTTGTACATCATCAAATCAGGACAAATGCACAGGGAAAGAAAAATTAAAGAGAAAATATCTACTTTGATTTCTCATCTGTGTGATGTTTATTCTCAGGTAGAAGAGGTAGACTTTGAAAAGGGTGAGGCTACTGTTTATGCCATGAAAAACGGAGAGGTGGAAGTAACCACTCAACCTGTGAAGAACATGGAAGAAATAGCAGCCGGTTTTCATCCTGATGATGCAGAAAAATATACTCCCAATGCCCTTAGGGTTATTGTGGAAAGGGCCATGAAAACTTGTTCTCAGGAAGAACTGATTGTGAGAGAAGCTGCTAGTGACGGTACTTTTCAATGGATGTCTTATTTGTTCCAGGGTGTACGTCGTGACAACCAGCATCATCGCAACTGCTTATTCTTAAAACACAGCGTGGATGATGTTAAGCGCAAAGAGTTAGAACAGGCTGAGCAGGTGAAAAAGGCTTTGGCCATTGCTCAGGATGCAGCTGAATCCAAAGGCCAGTTCATGGTGAACTTAAGCAAGGAAATCAGAACTATTTTGGATACCATTGCCGGTTATCTTGGCTTGGCAACTGTAGAGGAAGATACTACTAAGCGTCAGGAGTATGTTTTGCAGAGCAAGGATCAGACTACTCATCTGCTGAACCTGGTTAAGAATGTAGTAGATATTACTTCCTTGGAAAATGGCAATATTGAGTTAGATAATACCTTGTTTGACTTTGAAAATAATCTGCATGGCTTAAGCGAGATGTTTGTTAAAGAAGCTAAGCAAAAGAATATTGGCTTTGACATGCAGCTTAAGGATATTAAGGTTCCTTATGTACAAGGCGATAAGCTTAGATTAAATCAGATTTTGATTAACATTCTCTCTAATGCTTTCAAGTTTACGGAAGCAGGTGGCCAGGTTAATTGCCTGGTGAAGCAAAAAGGCTTAAAGAATAAAAAGGTTTATATGGAAGTTACCATTACCGATACAGGCCGTGGCATTCCTAAAGAATATTTGGAAAGAGTGTTCATGCCCTTTGAACCGGGCAAGCAGGCAGAAGGAACTACCGGCAGTGGCTTAGGTCTTGCCATTACCTATAACCTGGTACATCTGATGGGCGGTGTTATTTCCGTTACCAGTCAGGAGGGTCAAGGTACGCAATTCGTGCTGGAGCTGCCCTTTGGCTATACAGAAGAGAAAAACAGAAACATGGAAGAAATTCAAGTCTTCCCCTTTGTGAAGGCTTTGATTGTGGATGATCAGGAAAACAGCTGCAAGTATCTGGAAGCTTTGCTGAAAAGATTTAATGTGGAAACAGCTATTACTACCAGTGGCAGTGCGGCACTTAGTGCTTTGAACGAAGCTAATCTGCAGGGCAAGCCTTTTAATCTTTGTTTATTGGATTGGAAGATGCCGGGCATGGATGGCCTGGAAGTGGCGAAGAAAATTCAAGAAATGAAATTCAAGAATTTGAAGGTAGCCATGGTTTCAGGACACGACATAAGTGTTATCACAGATCAAGCTGCGCCTTTAGGCTTCTGTGCCATGTTAAATAAGCCACTTTTTGCTGCTAATGTTTTCTCACTGTTGATGGAGAACTTTGAAGAGCAGGCTAACGATATCAAGGAGCAAACTCACAGGTATGATTTCAAGGGCGCGCAAATCTTGGTAGCTGAGGACAATGACATTAATGCCGAATTAATCGTAAAGCTTTTGGAGAAGGCTAACTGCAAGGTGGAAAGAGTTGCCAATGGTCAGGAAGCTTGCGAGAAATTTGGTACGACTAAAGCCGGTTACTACGATGCTATTTTCTTGGATGTGGATATGCCGGAAATTGACGGTTGTGAAGCTGCTAAGTTAATCAGAATGTCTGACCATCCGGAAGGTCCAACCATTCCCTTGATTGCCATGACCGATCATGCTTTATCGGAGGATGTGGCCAAGGCTTTGGCTGCAGGCATGAACAGTTTCATAGAAAAACCAATTGTAGCTGAGAAGCTCTACAATACCTTGCACAATTTCAAACAATAAAAAATAGGACATACACTGAAAAGTGTATGTCCTATTTTGTTTGTTGTTATTGAGCAGGAACTTTCAATTCCACACTGTCGGTAATCTTATTCATGGTAGCCACGGATTCCTTCATTACATCTTCCGGAATGATGAAATCTACTTCAATGATGACATCCTTGTTGTAATAGTAATTCTTCAAGAGATAGGTTTTCAACTGCTCGCTGCCCACAGTCATGGTAGCTACAAACATAGCCCAGACATACGGAAATTTTTTGGCAGTGACATGCTTATCGTATTCCAGGTAGTTGAACTTGGCATTATTGACGGCAGTAACGAAGCGCTGCTTTTTAATGAACTCATCAATTTCTTCTTTAGTAGCGGTACCAAAGGTGGTACCGGTATATTTAGACTGAGGAATGATATATTTGGTATATAAGAAAATTTTATTGTTGGTATAGGCACCTAAAGTAAAGGGTGCATTGGCGCTAGCTGCTTTGAAACCAGCCGGAAGAGTAAAAGAAAAACCGTATTTGTCATTAACAACGGTAGTATCTGTAGTGGTGGCGGTAGCAGGAGCAACGACAGGAGCAGGGGCTGCTAAGGCTGTGGCAGTACAAGCACACAACATGATGAGCAATAAGAATAATTTTTTCATGATGACCTCTGTTTAGAAGAAATTGACCTGATTATTCATGGCCTATGGGTATACTAGCACAACTTGGAAAAGCTGTCTAGCCACAATAGTTTCATTGAATTGAGTCTGTAACTATGTTAGAATAACCATGCTAAGTAAGTAGGAGGATCTATTGTGACTGTGAGAAATTTTTATCAGATAATTGCCAATGCGGATGATTTTGGCAGACATGAATTGATTAATAAAGCGGTAGAAGAAGCGTATGCCAAGGGCTGCTTAAGATCTGCTACGGTTATGCCAGGCGGCGTAGCTTTTGCAGAAGCCATTGACATAGCCAAAAACAATCCCGGCCTGGGGCTGGGCATTCATTTAACCTTAGTTAACGGCAATCCGCTTTTGCCACCGGAGCAAATTCCTTCTCTGGTAACTAAGGATGGGTTGTTTTATGACGATTATCTGCAATTCGTGAAACACTTTTTTGCAGGCAAGATTAAGCTGGAGGATGTCCGCAGGGAACTAACGGCCCAAATGGACAAGGTTTTGGCCACGGGGGTTACCTTAAGTCATATTGATAGCCATCAGCATATGCATACCATGCCAGGTATTATTGATATTGCCTTGGAGTTAGCGGAAAAAGCGAATATTTCTGCTGTGCGTATTCCTCAAACACCTATGTTTACCGGTTTTAATGGTAATCCGGTGCAGTTAGGCGGTAGAATGGGACTGTACACTATGGCTACTTTGTCCAGACGTAAGGCTAAAGCTCAGGGTTTTCGCTGCCCACAGCACTTTGCCGGCATTGTGGCAGGTGAGGCGGTAAACACCAAGCACCTGATGGATATTATCCAAAATCTCAAACCGGGTACTACAGAAATCATGGTTCATCCCGGTACGGACAACAGGATATTGCAAGATTTCTGCCAATGGGATCATGATTTTGAAGCGGAACTGGCAGCGTTGACTAGTCCTGAAATTTTAGCTGTGTTAGCTAAAAAACAGGTAAAGATAGGCAATTACACAAATTTATAGACCAATATATAACTGACTCGCAGTTTATATTACAAAAAAACCTTTAGCATTTTCTGCTAAGGTTTTTGTTTTTTATGGTACGCCTGGACGGAATCGAACCGTCGCACATAGCTCCGGAGGCTATCGCTCTATCCACTGAGCTACAGGCGTAGGTGGAACGAGTGTAATTATAACATAGGTCAGCTATTTCAAGCAAATGTTCCACAGGGGAACGACTTACCATTGGGGACGGAGAAAAGTGGTAAATTTTTCCGCCTGATAAGGCGGATTTACCACTTTTCTCCGTCCCCAATGGTAAGTCCTCCTCAATTGGCTCGCCTCAGAAAACTTTTATGTGGTATAATTAATATTACGAATGTTTAAAAGTAAGGGAGGAATTATTATGGAAAATGTTTATCAACGCCGCCTGGCTAATGTAGGCAAAAAGGCAGTGGAAGTATTAAATACGAAGGGTTTTAAGGCTCAATATGTAAATACTAAGGAAGAAGCCTTACAGGCTGCTCTTGCTCTCATTGACGATAAGGCTACCGTTGGCTTTGGCGGTTCCATGACCGTAGCTGCCGTAGGCTTGAAAGATGCTTTGCTGGCCAAAGGCCATACTGTTTATGATCATCAGGGCATGCCAGCGGCAGAAGCTCGCAAAACTCGTCGCGCCGAACTAACTAGTGATGTGTTTGTAGCCAGCAGCAATGCTGTTACCTTAGAAGGCGAATTAGTTAACGTGGATGGTGTGGGCAACAGAGTAGCTGCCTTAACTTTTGGACCTGATAAGGTTATTGTCATTGTAGGCGCTAATAAGATAGTTAAAGACGAAGCTGCCGGCAGAGAAAGAGTAAGAAGAGTGGCAGCTCCTTTAAATGCTCTTAGACTGAGCAGAAAGACTCCTTGTGCTACCCTTGGTTATTGCACTAACTGTAATGCTCCTGACAGACAATGCTGCGCTACCGTAGTTACTCACAAACCTACCGCAGGTTCTGATTTTCACATTATCGTGGTAGGAGAAACACTGGGCTACTAAATCCTTGTTTTTACTTGTATTATGATAGGTAAAAATGCTATAATACCTAAGTTGTAAAAGAAGGAGAGAAGTTTATGATAAAAATAACTGACCGGGTTAGGTTTGTGGAAACTGACCTGATGGCAGTAGTTCATCATAGCAACTATTTGCGTTGGTTCGAAATGGGCAGGGTGGAGTATTTAAGAGCTGCAGGCGTTGATTTAAATGACCTGAAGGCGGCAGGCTACCTTTTCCCTATTACCGATGTACAGTGCAAATACAGCAATCAGCTTATTTTGATGATGAATATGAGGTGCGTACTACTTTAACGTCTTTTTCCAGAGCGAAACTGGTTTTTAGTTATGAGGTCGTTCGCTTAAAGGATGGCGTGGTACTGGCCACAGGAACTTCTCAAAATGTTTTCACCGGACTTACCGGTAAAATCGTGAGACTACCGGCAGAGTATTTTGATAAGATCAATAAACTCTATGAGGAAGAGAAGGAGCAAACGAAATAATGTTAAATCTATTATATGTGTTAATTGGCTTAGGTATTCTGGGGCTATTGGTGATGATTGTTTATGCCAAGCTAAAACCTACGGATAATTCTACTATTGTAGTGGCAGAAAAAACTGCTTTGCAATTAGAAAGCATGTCAGACAAAGACGCTGTCTTTTCCCTGCAAATGCCCTTGCGTAACATTGGTGAACAAGATAGTGCTATTACTGATGTTTTAGCACGTCCTTATTTACCACAGGAACAATTTCCTGATGCTATTTGCTATGGTCATGTAGAAACTACAGACAGACGTCGTAATGACAACTATTTTGAAGCTTTAATTCTTCCTGCTCATAAAGAAAGAATGCTGGTTGTTACTCTTCATTTCTTTGCTGCTACTCAAAAAAGCATGAAGTCCATTCTGGAAAACATGGTGGACATGGATGTAGCACTTTATTTTGATGGTGTAGGTCGTAAGGCTTGCTATACCAAGAAAGTATTCTTTACTGTACAAGCTATAGAAGTTAAGGCTTTGGTAGGAGGTGCACATTAATATGGATAAGAAATATGAAATTGTGCCTGTACCTACTAGAATTTTGACTGTACATGATAATATTGCAGAGGCCATTGTAGAATTTGGTGGCAACAAGATTGGACCCCGTGATGTAGTGTGCGTAGCTGAAAGCGTTGTAGCCATTACTCAAAACAGGGCTATTCGTCCGGAACTTTTAAAGCCATGTTTTTGGGCCAAGGTTTTGTCCCAGCTTTTCCCGGCTAAGGGCAGTATTGCCAGCTGGAATGCCATGCAATCCTTGATGAACGAGGAAGGCGAGTACAGAGTTCTGTTTGCCGTAGTTTGCGGCTTCTTTGCCAAAATGTGTGGCAAGGCGGGTGTATTTTATCAGATGGCCGGCGAGCAAGCAAAGCTGATTGATGATGTAACCGGTACCATGCCTCCTTATGACAAGCACATTGTATTGGGCCCGAAGAACTCTGCTATCGTAGCAGAATCTATTAAAACCAGAACTGGTGCCTTTGGTGCTGCTGTTGCTGACGTTAATGATTTAAAACGTTCTGCAGTGCTTGGTGTTTCTGAAGGTGTAGATGCTAGACTGGTGGAACAAATTCTTATTGATAATCCCTTTGGTAATGCCAGTCAAAAAACTCCTATTTGTATTATTAAAAATTACAAAGCATAAAACAGGAAGGACATTTAGATATTATGCAAGAAATTGTCATTGCTACCAAGAATGAGGGCAAGGTAGCAGAGTTTAAGGTCTTGATGGAACAATTAGGTCTGGGATTTAAATGCCTAAAAGATTTTCCTGAGATAGAACAACCTGTGGAAACAGGGAAAACTTTTGCTGCTAATGCTAAATTAAAAGCCCAATATTATGCTAAGGCTACCGGCGCCATTTGTTTAGCCGATGATTCAGGCCTGGAGGTACTGAGCTTAAAGGGTGCTCCTGGTGTATACTCTGCCCGTTATGCCGGCGAAGAGGCAACTCCGGAAGAAAATAATGCACTGCTTTTAAAGAATATGAGAATGCAAACCAGACGTAATTGCAGATTCTGCTGCGCTTTAGCGGTGGCTAATCCTCAGGGTAAGATTATTTTGGAATCCTCCGGTATCTGTGAGGGCTTGTTACTTCACGAGCCTAAGGGAACGGCAGGTTTTGGTTATGATCCTTTGTTCTGGTCCCTGGAGTTACATAAGCCTTTGGGTGAAGCTACCATGGAAGAGAAAAATGGTGTTAGCCATAGGGCTAAGGCTATTAAGAAGCTTTGCTCCCAATGGAGAAAAATGAAATGAAAATAGGAATCATGAGTGACACCCATGGTAGTCAGGAGGCTATCCGCCGGGTTGTGAAGGCAGCAGGTGAGGTAGAGATGTGGTTACATGCAGGCGACTATAGTCAGGATGTGCCGTATCTGGAAACTTTAACAGATGTGCCGGTACATTCTGTGTGTGGCAACTGCGATCCTTATGAGCACAGAGCTCCGACCGAGGCCATTCTTAATCTGAATGGTTATACCATTGCCATGCTGCATGGTCATAAATTAATGGGTGACTATGTGAAGAATCTGGCTATCTGGGGTGAATTCAAAGAGGCTAACATAGTAGTTTTTGGTCATACTCACGTGCCGTTGATTGAGTGGACAGATAATCATATTCTGCTCATCAATCCTGGTAGTTGTGCCAGACCTCGTTATGGAATTGCTTCTTATGCAGAATTAACATTAAGGCATGGACACAAGCCTTTAGCTAATATTTGTTACTTAGAATAAACAAAAACACCGTTTTATAACGGTGTTTTTTTATGGGCAAACGATTATAATAGGTCATCTACGTTGTCGACATTTACGTTTGTTTCGTGACGTGGACCGCGGAAACGATGTTTTTTATTTTCAGGTAATGCTTGCAGTTTATTGCCTCGGGCGTCTGGTGCCATGCGGCCGGCTTTACGGACAGAACTTATTTCTGGCCGGTCCTCGGCAAGGCCGCCCTCTGGCAAGTAAACCTGCAAGCCGTTACTTTTTTAATTCAATCTTCACCTTATCCGTAATAGTCATGCTATTTTTCGTTACCTGGCACTCATAAGCCAGTAATTTTACTCCGGCGGCTTGGGCTTTAATTAGTGCTTCGCCAAAGGCAGGATGCGTTTCCCAATTGGGACGAAGTATTTTACCGGTGCCATTTGAATGACAAAGAGAAGATAAGCAAAATAACCATTTTTATGGCAGGTGATTAATTCTTCGATATGCTTAACACCGCGCTCTGTTGGAGCATCGGGAAAACTTACCATACCATCCTTTTCCAGAGTAACGCCCTTAACCTCCAGAAAACCCTTTTTTTTACCTTTTTCTAAATAGAAATCAAAGCGGGAGTCGCCATAGGTGGTTTCGGGCCTGATAAGACTGAGCTTGCCCAGGTTGTCTGCAACTAGCCATTCGTGGGCTGCCTTATTAGGAGCCTGAGCATCCATGTTAATCAAGAGGGTACCTTTTGAACTGCCACCAGGTCATAAAGAGTTTTTCTTAAGGGATTAGCAGACTTTTCCAGATAAACCTTGGCTCCGGGTACCAAAAGCTCCTTGCAACGGCCTGTATTTTTTACATGGCAGATGACTTCTTGCCCGTTTAGCTGGACTTTAGCAATAAAACGATTGGGTCTGGCCAGAAAGATAGCACTTTCTATATTTTCATATTTCATAATTTTCTCCCGCGTGGTAAAATTTACTTATATAATTATAGCAGAAACAGAGGTAGTGCATGAGGAATTTTACAAAGGTATATATTACTAAAAAAGGTGAATTTGCTGCCAGAGGCGGACATCCCTGGGTTTTTGACGAGGAAATAATCCGTATGGAAGGTACCTACAAAAATGGTGATCTGGTGGATGTAATGACCAGCAAGGATAAGTATCTGGGCACTGGATTCATTAACGATAATTCTAAAATCAGGATTAGGCTGATTTCCCGTAATACTAATGATAAATTTGATGAAGAGTTTTTTGCCAGAAGACTGCGCTATGCCGTGGAATACAGGAAAATTGTCATGCCCGGCGATGACTTTAAATGCTGTCGCCTGATTTTTGGCGAAGCAGATTCTTTCCCGGGACTAACGGTGGATAGATTTAATGATATTTTGGTAGTGCAGGTTCTTTCCTTGGGCATTGAATTGCGCAAGAAAATGCTCTTTACCCTGCTGTTTAAGATTTTAACTGATATGGGTGAAACCATTAATTGCATTTATGAACGTAATGATGTGAGGATACGTATCTTAGAGGGCATGCAGGAAGAAAAGGGCGTGTATCCTCTGCCTGAGCTGAAGATTAAAACAGCCGAAGCCTTAGATACAGTTATTAAAGAAAATGATATTTTGTATCGTGTAGATGTTGTGAATGGTCAGAAAACCGGTTTTTTCCTAGATCAGAAGTATAACCGCCTGGCTATCAGAAGAATTGCCAAGGATAGGAGAGTCCTGGACTGCTTTACCCATACCGGCGCTTTTGCCTTAAATGCAGCATTGGGCGGCGCCCATAGTGTGACGGCTGTGGATATTTCTGAAGAAGCCATTAATAATACCAAATATAACATTGCCTTAAACCATCAAGAGGGTAAGGTAGACACTCTGCAAGCCAATGTGTTTGAGCTCTTAACGGAGTTGGTGGAGAAAAAGGTTAAGGATTATGATTTGATTATCTTGGATCCGCCGGCCTTTACTAAATCCAGCAGTACCATTAAAAGCGCTATTCGTGGTTACAAGGAAATTAATTTAAAGGCTATGAAGCTTTTGCCCCGAGGCGGATTTCTGGCAACCTGTTCCTGCTCACACTTTATGCCGGAAGGCTTATTTGTAAAAATGCTTAAGGAGGCAGCTGCCGATGCTGCGGTTAACCTAAGACAGGTAGAAGCCAGACAACAAGCGCCTGACCATCCTATTCATCTTAGTGTACCGGAAACCAATTATCTGAAATTTTATATTTTCCAAGTAGTGTAAAAAATGTTATAATAAGCCCTGTGAAGGAGGCTTTATACAATGTTAAAGAAAATTTTAGCTATTTGTAGTTTGGCTGCTCTTATTTTTACTTTTGGTATGAGAGATAACCAAGCAGCGGCTCAGTCTACTAAAGATAGATATGCCACATCTAATTTGTTTGTTATTACCATGGAAGCTAATGTTGCTATGTATGCGGAACCTAATATAGATAGTTTGACCTTGGGTGTTTATCCCAAGGGTACTATGTTTGTCCCTATAAACCAGCAAAAAAGCGTACCGGACGGAACCTTATATAATTTAGTAATTCGCCAGGATGGCGCAGTAGGTTGGGTATTGGCAGACAAGGTAGCAATAACCCATAAATAATGAACTCGCGGACATTCTACTAAGCTAGAATGTCCATTTTTTTTGGAAAGGTTGGTGGTGGCATGACTGAAGAAGAACAAAAAATATTGGAAACAGTTTCAGAAGTGCCGGAAACTGACCCGGTTAAGGAAGATGTAGAACAGGCTGTTTTGACTAAGCTTCAGGAAGTGCTGGCTACCCATGATGACGCAGCTGTGAAGGCTGTGGTGGACGAGGTTCACCCGGTGGACCTGGCTATTGCGCTGGAAGATATTGAAGATAACGATATTCTTTATTTATCTACCTTGCTTAGCAGTGAAACCCTGGCAGATATTTTAGAGCAGGCTGAGGAGAATCTGCAGAACCATGTGATGCAGATACTGGATGTAAGTCGCATTATCCAGATTTTTCATTATATGTCCAAGGACGATATTGTAGATATTCTGGGAGAACTGCCTGCCAATAGACGTAAGGAAATTGTCAATCTGATGAAGTTTGGCGATCGGCAAACGATTCGTAACCTACTAGGCTATGATGAGCACAGTGCCGGTGGTATCATGACCACTGAGTATATTACGGTGCGTTCTACTTTGACGGTTAGCCAGGCTTTGGAAAAGGTTAAGGAAATAGCTCCCAAAACCGAAGAAATTAATACCATCTATGTTTTAAATGAAAAAAAACAATTAGTAGGTACCATTTCCATCCGTGATCTTTTGGTAGCTAAGAATTACGACATCATAAAAGATGTCATGGAGGATAATGTAGTATCTACTGAACCGGAAACAGACCAGGAAGAGGTTGCCAGACTGGTATCCAAGTACGACCTGCATGTTATTCCGGTAGTGAATAAACGCAAGGGTATGCTAGGTATTATCACCGTTGATGATATCATTGATGTCATCGAAGAAGAAAATACCGAAGATATGTTAAAGCTAGGTGGTGTTAGCAAAGAGGAGAGCATTGACAGCTCCTTTGCCGAATCCGTAAAAATGCGCCTGCCCTGGTTGACCATCAATCTTTTGACCGCCTTTTTGGCGGCAGCTACAGTATCCCTGTTTGAAGGAACTATTGCTCAAGTGGTGGCCTTGGCTGCAGCCATGCCTATTGTAGCCGGTATGGGCGGCAACGCCGGTACCCAGACTCTGGCTATTGTGGTCCGTGGTATTGCCCTGGGTGATGTGAAGCTAGGGGATAATAAGCTAAAAATTTTCAAGGAACTCATGGTTGGTTGTGCCGATGGAGCAGCTACCGGTGTTATTGCAGCCATAGTTCTGTACTTCATGTATGATAATTTGTACCTTAGCCTGATTATTTTCATAGCCATGATTGCTAATTTGATGATTGCAGGCTTTTTCGGTTTTGTGGTACCTGTTGTTTTAAAGACGATGAAGATGGATCCTGCGGTAGCTTCCAGTATTTTTATTACTACAGCTACAGATGTTTTTGGTTTCTTCGTTTTCTTAGGCTTGGCTCAGGCATGTTTACCATACCTTTTAAAGTAGTTTTATGTTATAATACATCTATCGATACCTATTTCGTACTAAAAAGGAGTGCTTATCATGAATAAAAAGGCTGAAAAATGGGATAAATTTTTAGATGATAATAAAATCACCTGCTTTGGCAAGGAAGAAATGGATAATGAGATTCATCCCATGCTCTACAGAGCTTTCTTAGAGGTTAAGGGCCAAAGATTACCTTCCATGTTAGTTTTGGATGATAGTATTTATACTATGTTCCAGGTACTTATTGCTGCCAAGGTTGTAACTGATGTGAACAGACCTGCCGTAGAAAAGATTTTGAACGAATATAATGGTAAGTTTAAGGTTTTCAAGTATTTTGTGAACAATAACAATGATATTTGCCTGGAAAGCTGCATGCCTTCCACTGCTGAAAGCTTTGATCCAACCATCATTCAAGCAGTTATTGATGTAATTTTGAAGCACTTAACAGAAGAATATCCTAAATTAATGAAAGAAATTTGGGGAAATTAAAAAAATAAAATTGTACTTGCTTTTTTCTGCTTTTTCGAGTATTATGTGCTAGTAGTTCAGACGATACAAGACAATTGCATATATTTTCCTTGTTAAGGGGGAGTAACTACCATACTTCCATGGGAAGAAGCCAACAACCGATTCGTAAGAATCTGGCCAATCTTAAAAAGTGAGACCTTTAACATAGCTTAGGCTATGTTAAAGGTCTTTTTTGGTATCATTTGCATATTATTAAAAGGAGGAAGAGGACATGGATATTGTAATGCAAGGCCTGGCAGCGATTACTATTAAGCAAATAGTTCTCTGGGTCATTGGAGGAATATTGATTTATCTGGCCGTAGCCAAGGATTTTGAACCAGCCTTGCTGCTGCCGATGGGCTTTGGCGCCATTATTGTTAATATTCCCATGTCTGGGGCAGTTACCCAGATGATTGATGGTACGGCGGTAGAAGGTATTTTAGACATTCTTTTTAAAGCCGGTATTACCACAGAGCTGTTTCCACTATTAATCTTTATTGGTATAGGGGCTATGATTGATTTTGGACCTATCCTGCAAAATCCTTTTATGTTGTTATTTGGAGGAGCTGCCCAGTTTGGTATCTTCTTTACCATTTGCCTGGCAGGTCTCTTAGGCTTTCCTTTAAAAGAAGCGGCCTCCATTGGTATCATAGGTGCAGCAGATGGACCAACTTCTATTTATGTAGCTACCAAGTTTGCCCCTAATTTGCTGGGACCGATTTCTATTGCAGCTTATTCTTACATGGCCTTGGTACCGGTCATTCAACCCTGGGCTATTAAATTAGTTACTTCCAAAAAAGAAAGACAAATCCGCATGACTTACCGGCCTGAGAGTGTTTCTCAAACCACTAAAATAGTGTTTCCTATAGCTATTACCATAGTTACAGGACTTATTGCTCCTAACGCAGTACCTCTGATTGCTTTTTTGATGTTTGGTAATTTACTCAGAGAGTGCAAGGTTTTGGATAGCTTGTCCGATACCGCTCAACACGAGCTGGTAAATATTATCACCATTCTTTTAGGTATTACCATTGCAGCAACCATGCAGGCTGAAAAATTCATTACCATCCAAACTGGTATGATTATTGCCTTAGGATTGGTAGCTTTTATCTTTGATACCGTTGGCGGTGTGCTGTTTGCTAAATTCCTTAATTTGTTTAGAACAGAAAAGGTTAATCCCATGATTGGCGCAGCCGGTATTTCAGCCTTCCCCATGTCGGCCAGAGTCATTCAGAAAATGGCGCAAAAGGAAGACAATCAGAACTTTATCTTAATGTTTGCCGTAGGCGCTAACGTAGCAGGACAGATTGCTTCTGTTATTGCCGGTGGTTTAGTACTTATGCTAGTACACTAGGAGGTAGATGAACATGTTAAATATGATGAGCTTAGAAGAAACTCTGCCTTTGCTGGTGGAGGGCATGGGTGGTATTTTTGTTGTAGTCATGCTGCTTTATTTGTTAATAAAGCTACTTATTAAGGTTTTCCCTGCTAAAGAAGATTTAAAGATAGAAGAAAATAAACAATAAATAATAAAGCCAATTGGGGACGGTTCCGAAATGGAATTATACCTAATTGGCTTTTTTTATGGCCTGTAGGTTTTATTTGCCTAAGGGCGGCCTCGCCGAGGACCGGCCAGAAATAAGTTCTGTCCGTAAAGCCGGCCGCATGGCGCCAGACGCCCGAGGCAATAAAACTACAGGTTTGCTTTTCTATTTTTTTACTTTTCTTCTTCTATTTGCGGTACCTTGTCAATTAAGATTTCCAGTACTCTGTTCTTATTAGTTTTGTTTACCGTGATATGGAGGTCCTTGCAATCAAAGCTGTCACCCTTGTGGGGAATATCACCTAAGGTTTCTACTACCCAGCCACTAATGGAGTTATTCTCCAGACCATAGCGGTCAATGTCCAGCTCCAGGTATTTAAACAAATCATTTAAGCTAGGGTTTTGCAGATTAGAATTACAGGAAACCAAGTACTTGTCCTTACCAACCTTGTGGAAGGCAGAAATAACTTTATCGTGCTCGTCCCAGATTTCTCCTACCAGTTCTTCTACGATATCCTCGGTAGTCACCAAGCCTCTGATGGTACCATAGCTATCTACTACCATGGCCATTTCTACTTTTTGGTCCTGCAAGGTTTTCATGACTAGGGAGATTTTCGTGGAGCTGTGCACATAGGCAATGTCTTTAACGATGCGCTCCAATTTAAAATCAGGGTTATTGATGTAGGCGGTGAAGAAGTCCTTGGCATGAATGATGCCAATCATCTTATCATCGTCTTCCTTGTAGACTGGCAAGCGGGAAAAGCCATGGGAGACAAAGGTCTTCAAGGCTTCTTGGTTACCGTCGGCAATGTCGAGGGTTACGGCATCTACTCGGGGTGTCATGATTTCCCGCACTCTGATATCACTGAATTCAATAGCTGATTTTATGAGCTCACTGTCTTCCTTATTAATGGCTCCGTCGTTTTCTACTTCGTCTACCATAAGCAGCAGCTCATCTTCAGTTAAGCCGCGAGAGTTATTACGTTTCAAAACTTTAGTTAAAAAAGCCTTAGCCGTTTTAAAGAAAAAATTTAGGGGAGTCAGGATTAAAACTAAGAAGCTTAAAAGCGGCGCACAAAATAAAGCGAACTTTTCCGGTAAGTCCTTGGCCGCACTTTTAGGCAGCAGCTCGCCAAAGATAATGACGACAATCGCCGTAATAATGGTGGCGGCAGCAAGACCTTCTGCACCAAAGTAGGCAGTACATACTGCTGCAGAAATAGAGGCAGCAGCGATGTTGACGATGTTGTTGCCAATGAGAATAGTTGATAAGGTTTCATCATAGGAATCTATCAGCTTAAGAACCTTGTTGGCTCTTTCATTACCATTTTTAGCCAGTTTTTTCAGCCTTAGTTTGCTGCAGGAAGTAAGAGCAGTCTCTGAGGCGGAGAAAAAAGCAGAAAGAACAATCAGCACCAAAAGGATAAGCGTTAGAGTCCTTAAGGAAACAAGAAGAAAATTCATAAGTCACACCTTTCTTTTAATTGGCTTAATTATATGTAAATTTCACGAAATGGTCAATGTTTCTGTGCTATAATAAAAACATGATGATTACACCAACTAGTATTATCAGATCAAGAAGACATTCCATTGCCTTGATGGTTAATAGTCAAGGAGAATTGGTGGTTCGTGCTCCTTATTACGTCAGCAAAATTGATATCATGGGTTTCGTAGCCCAAAAACAAGCTTGGCTGGCTAAGCAAAAGGCTTTGGTGGAGCAAGAGCTGCGCAATTTTCAGCCCTTGGTTTTGGAAGAAAATAAAAATATTACTATTTTAGATAAGACCTACTACATTGCCAAAAGGGGAGTAGATACTATTGTGCCTTTTGGCGATGCTCTTTTAGTGCCCTTTGCTTGCACTAAGAAAGAGCTGCTGGCCTGGCTTAAAGAACAGCTGTGGTCAGTAATTGAGGAGCGTCTTCCTTACTATGCCCAGGTTATGGGTGTGAAGCCAATTGCGGTGAGAATATCAGCAGCCAAAAGCAAATGGGGTTCCTGTAATTATAAAAATGCTTTGCAGTTTTCCGGGAATTTAGTTTTCTGTCCTAAACAAGTAATTGATTATGTGATAGTGCATGAGCTGGCGCATATTAATAATAAGAGTCACGACAAGTTTTTCTGGCAACAGGTAGAGTCCGTTCTGCCTAATTATCGAGAACAGGAAAATTGGTTAAAAACCCATAGAAAGGTTATGGAGATAATATGAGTACCAATAGAAAATTGTTCATTGTGCTTATTTGTTTTTTGCTGCTGGCAAGTGCTTCTTACTATACCATCACCAACAGTGCTAAGTATAAGAGCGAGGAACAGCACAAAAATAATACCCAAGTAACTCACACCGTAGATACACCCTTACCTTATCCGCTTTTGAATAATGTTATTGCGCAATCAGGCGCAGGTTGTTCCGTGTATTATAAGTCTTTAACCGGTGGAGACGTGTTCTACAATTATTCCGGACAAATGCCGGCAGCCGGTATGATCAGGCCATTTATCCTGGCTCGGGCCATGAACGAAATCAAGGCAGGTGACCTGCATCCTGATGACAAATTAAAGGTCATTGCCCAAAACAAAGCAGAAGGCAGTCCTGCTTTCAAAGATATTCCGATAGGTACAGAAGTGACTATTTCCACTTTACTGGATAAGATGATTACAGCTAATGATAATACAGCTACTAACATGCTTATTGATGTGCTGGGGCAGGATGAAATTAATGAGTACATTAAGGAAAAGGGTTATGCCGATACTGTCTTAAATACTAAGCTGGGACTTGCAGAAAGCAAGGGTAGGTTTAACTATACTTCGGTTAATGATTTGGTGAATTTCTTTACCAACTTATATAATAATAGATGTGTCACGCCGGATACAGATAAAGTCATGCTGGATCTTTTAGTCAAAAGTCCTAAGACAGGTAAACTGGAAGCACTTTTGCCTAAAGAAATAAAAATGGCCCACCAGGTAGGTGAGGCCAAGGGTATTATTAATGATGGCGGCATTATTTATGCCAATGATCCCTATATTTTAGTTGTTATGACGGATCATTCCGTGGATGAAGCCAGGACTTTAAAAACAGTAAATCAAATTTCTTCCATTGTTCATAATGCAGTAACAGATAAAGAAGTGTTTAAAAAATAACTACCGAGGGGCATTACCCCAGCGGTAGCTATTTTATTTTAATGTGCCAGAAAATAATTGTTTAAGGCGGTGCAGATATCTTCACCCAAGGTTCCTTTAGAAATAGTTTGCCAGGTAGGAGTAGTGTAGGTGTGATAGGACAAGGCCTCGCCGGCAGCAGAAGTATTTAATTGCTTTAGGTTGGCATAGGTCTTGAGACGAATATCATATTGAGACAGCAGATAAATGTCTTTGGTTGCTCTAGGCAGAGCTGACTTATATTCCCACTTAGTCCAGGTAGTAATGATACCGGTTTTCTTGTTGTACTGTAAATTCTTTTCATCAAAATAGACTAGCAATTGACTATTGATACCTGCCTGTGTCCATTGCAGTGTCTTAGGCAAGGTCACAATCGGTTCCTTAGTCTTAGGTGCAGTTGTAGTGGCAGTGCCTTGGGCAGTAGTTGTGGCAGCCGTCTTAGCCTTGGCTAAGGAGGTAGCAGCTACTGTGGTAGCTTGCTTTTGTAGCGGCGTGGTATTAGTTTTTTCTGCTGCCCAAACCGTGGTTAAAGGCAGCATTAAGGTACAAAGGCCACAGCATAAATTACGCATTAGATATTTTTTCATAAGAGAACTTCCTTTCTTAACTACTACCATATTTTACCACAGTAAGTTGGTCTGTGGTATAATATTTATATAGGTTTTTATGGCGGACAAACGGGAGATAAAAATTATGAAAATAACTTTTTTAGGTGCGGATAGGACTGTAACAGGTTCTTGCCATATGCTAGAAGTTAATGGCAAGAAAATTCTCTTGGATTGTGGTATGTTCCAAGGCCCTAAAATCATTAGGGACTTAAATCAAAAACCTTTTCTTTTTAACCCGGGGGAAATTGATGCGGTAGTACTAAGTCATGCTCACATCGACCATAGCGGACTGTTGCCCAAATTGGTCAGAGAAGGGTTTAAAGGAAAAATTCACTGCACTAAGGTAACACAGGAGCTTAGTGAGATTCTGTTGCCTGACTGCGGACATATTCAGGAGTCTGATGCAGAAACTGCTACCAGAAAAGGATTACGTGCCGGCAAACCGGCTGTCACACCTCTCTACACTGCAGATGATGCATTTATTGCTTTAAAGCATTTTGTTACACATGATTTTAATGAAGAGTTTGAGGTAGTTCCAGGTGTTAAGATTAAGTTTAGAGTAGCAGGCCATATTTTAGGCAGTGCTATGGTGAAAATAATAGTTACGGAAAATGGCAAGGAGACCACTATTCTCTTTACCGGTGATATTGGCCAACCTAATGTTCCTATCATTGACGATCCTTATCAGGTAACCGGAGCAGATTTTGTTATTACAGAGTCTACCTATGGTAATAGAGTGCATGAGGTAGCAGATAGAGAGCAAGAGCTGCTGACTATCATGAAGGAGGCCTTGGCCAAGGGAGGCAATGTTATTATTCCTGCCTTTGCCGTAGGCCGTACTCAGGTAATGCTGTATTACTTCCAAAAGATGATGAGTAATAAGCTTATTCCCCAGGTGCCTATTTATGTGGATAGCCCTATGGCCATCAAGGCTACGCAGGTTATGCTGTTTAATCCTGAAGAATATGATGCCGAAGCTAAAACCATTTATGCTAAGCAGGGCAATAAATTAATTGATATGCCCAATGTTACTTATACGGAAACAGCTGCTGAATCCAGGACCATTAACGATATGCCGGGCACCAAGATTATCATTTCTGCCAGCGGCATGGCTGATGCAGGCCGCGTGTTGCATCATTTAAAACATAATTTGTGGCGGAAAGATTCCAGTGTGGTTTTTGCCGGCTATCAAGCCGAAGGCAGTCTTGGTTATCTTTTGACCAATGGTGCCAAAAAAGTAAAAATTATGGGTGAAGAAATCAGCGTGGCTGCTACTATTTACAATATGACCGGCTTCTCTGCCCATTCAGATAAGAATCAGATGTTGTCATTATTTAAAGGTATGCAAGAGCAACCTAAGGCCTATTTCATCGTCCATGGCGAGTATGATGCCCAAACTGCTTTTGCAGATTTATTGCGCAACGAGATGGGGACTACAACCTTTATTCCCAACTACGGTGATGATGTGCTCATCGATGGAACTCAGTGGAAGGTTGAGGAATCCAAGGTTGTTATGGTTGAGCCTGAAATTCAGGCCCTCAGAGATTACCTCCGTGGCTTTGAGAAGAACTACTTGCTCTACAAGGCTAGAGCCGAGCAGATCATTATTCATGATGGTACTCGTTTTGAGGAAATTAAGAGCAAGCTAGAGAAGATCAGGAAATTTATTGATGATACTCTGAAAAATTTATAAAAACACTTGACACAAGCTAAGTGAAGTTTTATACTGATTTCAAATTCTAAATTTATAAGGCGTTGAACAGGAATAACTTTACTTGGTCATTACCAGAGAGCTACTAAAAGGTGGGAGGTAGCAATGCGATAGTACGGTTTCTCACCTGGGAGCTCTTCTCCTGAAGTTAATAGGGAGTGCGTGTGATCGCGTTAAGGTCAGTGTTTGTGTACACTAAGTTATAAATCAGAGTGGTACCGCGTTAATTACGCCTCTGTCGATATTCGACAGAGGCGTTTTTATATTTGTAAAAAATTCAAGGAGGTAAGACAAATGACAATGATGTCAGGTATGTGGAAAAAATTTATTACAGTGGGGATGCTTGGCGCGTTGCTATTGACCGCAGGTTGTGGCGGCTCCTCCAAGCAGGCAGCTAAGCCGGCTGCCGATGGTAAAAAGGCTGATGCCAAGGTTACTTTGAAGCTGGCTCATAACTTCCCAACTTCTCATCCTATCGCCAAAGCATCTGTAAGTTTTGCAGATAAGGTGAAGGCGAAGACCAATGGTAGCGTAACAGTTACCGTTTATCCTTCCGGACAACTTTACAACGACAAGAGCATGAATGATGCTATCATGTCCGGTGGTATTGATATGGGTATGAACACAGTAGGTCGCTGGTCTACCGTTATTCCGGCCATGGAAGTTTTTGATGTACCTTTCTTGTTCCCAACTTATGCTAAGGTTGATGCAGCTATTGATGGTGGCTTGGGCAAGAAGTTAGGCGAAGAGCTTTTGAAAAAAGGTGTGCGTGCTTTGATTTGGGCAGATTATGGTTTCGTGCAATTTTGTAATGCCAAAGACCTATCACCAAGCCGGAAGATTTTGCCGGTCTGAAATTAAGAGGCTATGGCGAAATGCCTTCTGAGACAATTAAAGCTTTAGGAGCATCACCTGTAACCATGGGAAGCGGCGAGGTATATATGTCCATTCAACGTGGTGTAGTAGACGGACAAACCTCCGGTACTACGGCAACCTTTGATAGAAAAATTTATGAGGTATGCAAGTATTTGACTATTACTAATCATGCTTATCCGGAATTTATTTTGGCTATGAACGAAAAGAAATATGCCAGCCTTAGTGAAAACCAAAAGAAGCAGATTATGGAAGCTGCCAATGAAGTCAGGGATGACTTAAGAAAGAATGCTAAGAAGGAAGACACAGATGCCATGAATAAGCTGAAGGAAAAGGGCATGGAGGTTTATGTTGTTCCTGAAAAGGATATTCCTGCTTGGCAAAAAGCTACTAAACCCTGCTGGGATATTTTTGTAAAGCATGCAGGTTCCTTAGGTCAGGAATTGATTGATATTTGTACCAAGATTAAATAACAGAGGTAATAGACGTGAGAAACCTATTAGATAAGTATAGTAAAATTTTAAATGCGATAACCAAGGCGCTTGGCACCATAGCAGGTATTCTACTTTTTATACCGGCTCTGATGATTTTTTATGAAGTAATTGCCAGAGGCGTTTTTAATGCACCGACGGAGTGGTCTATTGAAATGTCTGTGTATTGTGTTCTGGTAGCAGGCTTCTTGGGTATGCCTATTACCTATCTGGAAGGAAAACATATTCAGGTAGATATTCTGATTGCTCATTTAAGCCGTCCTACCAGAGTAAAACTGGAAATTATTACTTCCATCATTGGCGTAGTTTTTTGTGCGATTTTCTTTATGGAAGCAGTGGATATGTCCTTGCTGTCCTTAGAAATCAACCGGACGTCTCCTGATACTCTGCGAATGCCGCTATGGATACCACAGGCTTCCATGCCTATTGGTATAGGCCTTTTAACCTTACATTTTCTTTATACCATTATGGATGATGGTTACAAGGTTGCTACCGGCAATTATGAAGGGGAGGGCGCAAAATGATCCTACTTTTCACTGTTTTGCTTTTATTGCTTTTAGCTGCCGGACTTCCGGTAGCCTTCTCCCTGGGTATGGGTGGTCTCTTTGGAATGTTTGTATTTATGGATGGAGCTTCTGCGTTCACGCAGATTCCCATTCTGGCCTATAAGGCTTTAGACGATTTTGTTTTAACGGCAGTTCCTCTTTATGTCTTGATGAGTCAAATCTTATTAGTGGGGCATGTAGGTGATGATTTGTTTGAGCTAGGCAACAAATGGCTCAAGCACTATCCGGGTGGTTTAGGCATTGCTACTATTGTAGCCTGTGCTATTTTTGCTGCCATTACCGGTTCCTCTGTAGCCTGTGCTGTTACCATTGGTTCTATTGCTATTCCGGAAATGTTAAAGCGGGGTTATGACCGCAATATCGTATTAGGTACAGTAGCTGCCGGTGGCACCTTGGGCATCTTGATTCCGCCTTCCATTCCCATGATTTTGTATGGTGCGATTACAGACCAGTCTGTAGGTAAGCTGTTCATGTCAGGTGTGGTACCGGGTATTATTTTAACCATGGCGTTTATTGTCATTTTGGTTTATCAATGTCGTAACCTGCCTTTGGAACCGGCTTCTCCCTGGTCAGAACGTTTTGCCGTATTAAAGAAAAGCTTTTGGGGCCTTATGCTGCCTGTGGTAGTGGTAGGTGGTATCTATCTGGGAGCCTTTACTCCTACGGAAGCTGCTGCAGTGGGTACGATTTTTAGCCTTGTTGTGACCTTTGTAATTTATAGGACCTTGCGGTTAAAGGATATGCCCGGAATTTTACGGGACACCATTACTACAACCTCCATGATTTTTGCTATTATGATTGGTGCAACTTTATTTGGTTTTGTGTTAACCATCTTAAATGTTCCTCAGGCTGTAACGGAATTGGTAGCAGGTATGGAGGGCAATAGATGGGTGGTATTTTGGCTATTAACATTTTACTTTTGTTCCTGGGCTGTATTTTGGAGTCTATTTCCATCATTTTTATTACGTTACCTATTTTGTATCCTATTATAATGAAGCTGGGTTTGATCCTATCTGGTTTAACGTGGTTATGTCCATAAATCTGGAGCTGGCCTTGATTACACCACCGGTAGGCATGAACCTCTTTGTTTTACAGGGAATTAGCCCGGAGAGCAAGATGACAGATATTGTTAAAGGTGTAATTCCTTTCGCCGGAGCCATGGCTTTGGAAATCTTGGTGCTTTGTTTTGTACCAAGCATTGCTACCTGGTTGCCGGGGGTATTGAAATAAGTTGACAGTAGAGGGCAAAAAGACTATAATTACTTAGTCAAAAAACAACTTTAAATGAGGATGCTTATTGACAAGCATCCTCATTATTTTATCTGTGAAGGAGAAAAGGCAATGATTAGAAATGATTTGCGTAATATTGCAATTATCGCCCACGTTGACCATGGCAAGACTACCTTGGTAGATGCAATGCTCAAGCAAAGTGGTGTTTTTCGTGCCAACGAAAGAGTACAAGAAAGGGTAATGGACTCTAACGATCAAGAGAGAGAAAGAGGCATTACCATTTTGTCCAAAAACACTGCTGTTATGCATGGCGACACCAAGATTAATATCTTGGATACCCCGGGCCACGCTGATTTTGGCGGCGAGGTAGAGCGTGTTTTGAACATGGTAGACGGCGTTTTGCTGTTGGTAGATGCCTATGAGGGACCTATGCCTCAGACTAAGTATGTTTTGCGCAAAGCATTCGAACATCATTTGAAACCTATCGTTGTCATCAACAAGATTGACCGTCCTGATCAGAGAGTAGAAGAAGTAGTGGATGAAGTTCTGGATTTATTCATCGAACTAAATGCTACAGAAGATCAATTGGATTTCCCTGTAATTTATTGCTCTGCTAAAGCAGGTATTGCTAAATTACATATGGAAGATGAAAGCAAGGATTTGCAACCTTTGTTCAAGGTTATCATGGACAGCATTCCTGCTCCTGATGTAGAAGTGGACAAGCCGTTGCAATTATTGGTTAATACTTTGGACTATGATGATTATGTAGGCCGTATTGTAGTTGGCCGTATTGTCCGTGGTACTATTCATAATGGCGAGCAAATCAGCTTGATGCATGACACTACTGTAACCAAACAAAAAATCGGTCGTCTTTATACCTATGAAGGTTTAAAGAGAACAGAGACTCAAGAAGCTTCTGCCGGTGATATCATTGCTCTTATTGGTTTGCCTACTGCTGAAATTGGTGACACCATTGCTGATGCAGAAAATCCTGAACAGTTAAAGGGTATCAAGATTGATGAACCTACCTTGTCCATGGTATTCTCTGTTAACGATAGTCCTTTTGCCGGACAAGAGGGTCAATTTGTTACCAGCAGACATATTAGAGAGCGTTTATTTAAGGAAATGGAAACCAATGTTAGTATGAAACTGGAAGAAACTGATGCTCCTGATGCTTTTAAGGTTTCAGGTCGTGGTGAATTGCACCTTTCCGTGCTTATTGAATCCATGCGTCGTGAGGGCTACGAACTGCAAGTTGGTAAGCCTAAGGTTATTATGCACAGAGCTGAAAATGGCGATTTGCTAGAGCCTATGGAAGCTTTGACCATCGATGTACCTCAAGATTATATGGGTGCTGTTATGGAAGATTTGGGTCTTAGAAAAGCTGAGCTGCAAAGCATGACAGAAATGTCCGGCTATTTGCGTATGGAGTTTATCATTCCTGCTCGTGGTCTTATCGGTTTTAGAAACCAGTTGCTTACTGATACCAAGGGTAACGGCATCATGAACCACGTATTTGCTAACTGGGGTCCTTACAAGGGTGATATTCCGGGTAGAACCAGAGGTTCTTTGGTAGCTTTTGAAGCAGGTGATACTACTGCTTATGGTATTGATAAATGTCAGGAACGTGGTACTTTATTTATTGTCCCGGGTGAAAAGGTTTACGAGGGTCAAATCGTAGGCGAGAATACTCGTGAGGATGATATGGATATTAATCCTTGCAAGAAGAAGCATGTAAGTAACATGCGTGCTTCCGGTTCTGATGATACCGTACATTTAATTCCGCCTAGGACTTTCTCTTTGGAACAGTGCTTAGAGCATATTAATGATGATGAGACTGTAGAGGTTACTCCTAAGAGTCTGAGAATGAGAAAGAGAATTTTGAACAGACTGGAAAGAGGTCGTCAAAGAGCAAGAACCAAGAACTCCTAAGTTTATTGCTATTTCGCCAGGTTTGCGGTAAGATAAACCTAGATGTGAACTTGCGAAGGAGGTTATGTTATGTTAACAGCTGCCAAGAAATTCTTTGCTGGTGAGGAAAGTGAACAGAGGCCTGAGCTGACGTTATTGACAACGCCAACCTTGACTGTTACTCTTACGACTCCCACGGCTTTAAAGGACATACCTGACTGCGGGCAAACCTTAATAGATGGACATGCGATGCTTTTGGATTTTTCTAATTTAGATATTCAGGAGCGTCGTCAGGCTCAAGATTATTTAGCGGGTGTTTGTTATGTTCTTGGTGCTGATGTAGCGAAGGTAAGCGAGGATGTTCTGCTCTATACGCCGCAAGGTGTGGAGATAGAAAAATAAATTACTAAAGAGCCCTTATTTTTAAGGGCTCTTTTTTTATGGTATAATAGTAGGGCTAAAGTGAAATAAGCGGAGAGATTATTAATGGAACAATTTGTGCATTTACATACCCATACTGAATATAGCTTGCTGGATGGAGCATCCTAAAATACCTCAGCTGGTGGCTTATGCCAAAGAGCTGGGGATGCCGGCACTTGCCATAACGGACCATGGTGTAATGTATGGTGTCATTGAATTTTATAAAGAATGCCAGAAGCAGGGCATTAAACCTATTATTGGCTGCGAGGTGTACATTACGTCCGGGGAGAGAACTGATAAAAGCATGTCTGCCCGGGATAAGATGTATCATTTAATTTTGTTGGCTGAAAATAATGAAGGCTATCAGAATTTGATGAAGCTGGTTTCTATCGGCGAGGTAGAGGGTTTCTATTATAAGCCTAGGATAGACAAGGAAGTGCTGCGCAAATATAGTAAGGGACTTATCTGTCTGTCTGCCTGTGTAGGCGGGCGAGGTGCCTAAGCATATTCTGCGTGGTGAGCTGGAAACTGCGGAACAGGTGATGCAGGAGTACTTGAATATTTTTGGCAAGGATCATTACTTTTTGGAAATCCAAAATCATGACTTGCCGGAGGAAAAAATAGTTGATGAACAGCTGCGTAAATTAGCAGCTAAATATGGCATTGGTTTGGTAGCTACTAATGACTTGCACTATGTGCGGCGAGAGGATGCAGCCGGACAAGATATTTTGTTGTGCATCCAGACTAATGCCCAGTATACGGATCCACATCGTATGCGTTTTAACAATGATATGTATTATTTGAAGAGCAGGCAGGAAATGGCAGAGCGTTTTCCTGATGATGTGGATGCATTAAATAATACGTTGAAGATAGCCCAGCGGTGTAATGTTACGCTGGAGTTTGGTCATTTGCTTTTGCCGGAGTTTCCTTTGCCGGCCGGCACAACCTCCATGGATGACTACTTACGTCATTTGTGCGAAACAGGTTATCCCTCCAGATATGCAGCAGAGGATGTTAAGGCTAAGGAAAGACTAGAGTATGAGCTGGGTATCATTAAGCAAATGGGTTATTCCGGTTATTTCTTAATTGTTTGGGATTTCATTAATTATTGCCGGCAAAACGACATACCGGTAGGACCGGGGCGTGGCAGTGCGGCTGGTAGTATAGTGGCTTACTTAACAGGTATTACCAATATTGATCCGCTGAAATATAATCTTATTTTCGAACGCTTCTTAAATCCGGAAAGAATTAAGCATGCCTGATATTGATACGGATATTTGTTACGTAAAGCGTCACTTGGTAGTGGACTATCTGGCTAAAAATATGGCGAAAGCCACGTAGCTCAGATTATTACCTTCGGAACCTTAGCAGCGAAGGCTGCTATTAAAGATGTAGGCAGAGCGCTGGAGATTCCTCCTTAATACGGTAAATCAGGTTAATAAGCTATTCCCAATGCACCTGGAACTACTTTGGCCGGTAGCTTTGGAAAACAGTAACGAATTAAGAGAGCTGTGCGAACGAGATCCACACATTGCTCCAAATGTTGGACTTTGCCAAAAAAGGTGGAAGGTATGCCGCGTCATACCTCTACTCACGCTGCCGGCGTGGTAATCACTCCCGGTGAACTGACTGATTACGTAGCCGTTGCAGATTACTTCCAGCAGTGATGATGAGCACGAATATATTTGTACTCAGTATGATAAGGACAGAGCCGAATCTCTGGGTCTGCTGAAGATGGACCTTTTAGGTCTGCGTACCTTAACGGTAATTGACGATGCTTTGAAGATGATTGCCAAGAACCAAAAAGTAGATTTGGATATTAACAAGATAGATTTACATGATAAGAAAACCTGCGAGATGCTTAGCGAAGGCGATACTGCTGCGGTGTTCCAAATGGAATCTGAAGGCATGACTCGCTTAATGAAACAGCTGGCACCTACCGGGTTTGAAGATTTAATTCCTTTGGTGGCTTTATATAGACCTGGTCCTTTAGGTAGTGGCATGGCAGAGGATTTTATTTCCGGTCGTCATGGCAAGAGAACGGCGGCAGTCTTGCATCCACTTTTGGAGCCTATTGTGGCTGATACCTACGGTGTCATACTTTATCAGGAACAAGTAATGCAGATTACTTCCGCTCTGGCCGGTTTTACTTTAGGTGAAGCAGATATTTTGCGTCGTGCCATGGGCAAGAAAAAGGCCAAAGAACTGGACAGCATGAAGGAGAAATTCCTTAAAGGCGCTAAAGAGCTACACGGTATTAAGCAGGATGTAGCAGAGAAAATCTTTGCTCTCTTGCAACACTTTGCCGGCTATGGTTTTAACAAATCCCACTCCGCAGCTTATGCGCTGGTGGCTTATCAAACTGCTTATTTGAAGGCTCATTATCCTGTAGAATATATGGCTGCTTTTTTAAACAGCATTATTGATACAGCAGAAAAGGTGAGCTGGTATATTAGTGTCTGCGAGAATATGGGAATTAAAGTGTTACCGCCTAATGTGAATGCCAGTGAAGCAGGTTTTGCCGTAGATGGCAAGGCTATTCGTTTTGGCATGGGCGGCATTAAGAGCGTAGGGGACATTGCCGTAGACAGTATTATTAAGGAAAGAGAAAAGCATGGCTTCTACAAGGACTTTTTTGATTTTACCAAGCGGGTTGATTCTACCAAGGTTAACAAGAGAGTGGTAGAGAACCTGATTAAGAGTGGTTCTTTAGATAGCTTTGGAGCTAAGCGGTCCCAACTGCTGGCTGTCATGGATAATGCTCTGGAGCTTGCTGCTGCCAGACAAAATGATTTGGCTTCCGGCCAGATAGGCCTGTTTGGGGAAGAAGAAGTGGAAACCATGGATAGCATGATGCTTCCCAATGTGCCGGAGCTGCCGACTCTGGAATTGTTACGTCTGGAGAAAGAATTAATAGGCTTTTATGTAACCGGACATCCTTTGGATGCCTATAGGGAAACCTTGCAGCATCTTACTCCTCTTAGCAAGCTGAATGAAGAAAATTTAGGGACGGCATGCAGGTTACCGTGGGTGGTATTATTAGCGATAATAAGCTGCGTACTACTAAAAATGGTGACAGGATGGCTAATTTCATTTTAGAGGACTTTACCGGTTCTCTTAATGTCATTGCCTTTCCTAAATGCTATAATGGCAGTGCTAATGAGATTAAGGATGATAATTTGGTTAAAATCAGTGGTATTGTGAAGTTGGATGAAGAGACACCACGAATTTTTGCTAATTTTGTAGAAAAATTGGCTAAAATTAAGCCGGAGGTTCATATTTTCATTGATAAGGACCACGATACCAAGGAAAAACAACAGGAATTAGGTAAGATTTTTGCCCAATATCCAGGTGATAATCCGGTATTTTTACATTTAACAGCTTCAGGCAGGGTTATTAAAACCAACGCCAGATTCTGGGTTAACAAGGAAATTACTGGTTTTGCGGAGGCTATAAAGGGGCTATTGGGAGATAAGGCTATTAAATAGGTAGGCTAATAGTCTGAAAACTTAAAAAAGTGTACTAAAGCTTGCACTTGTCGTACATGCGTGTTAAAATAACTATGTGATTTTTTAAAATTATGTGCGTGTTTAGGAGGTTAATGAGCAATGTTGAAAATCGTGGTATGTATTAAACAAGTACCGGATACTGCTGAAATGAGAATCGATCCGGTTACCAACACTTTGGTAAGAGATGGCGTTAAAACCATCATGAATCCGTATGATTCTTATGCATTGGAAACTGCTTTACAATTGAAGGAAACCATTGGTGCACACATTACTGTTTACGCTATGGGTCTTCCTGCAGCAGAAGTTGTTTTAAGAGATGCTCTTGCTGTTGGCGCTGACGAAGTTAAACTGATCACTGATAGACCTTTCGGTGGCGGAGATACTTTGGCTACTAGTGCTGGCTTGGCAGCAGCTATTAAACATGATGGTATTCCTGATTTAATTCTTTGCGGCAGACAGGCTATTGATGGTGATACTGCACAAGTAGGTCCTGAAATCGCAGAGCATTTGGATATTCCTCAAATTACTGCAGCTTTGAAGGTTCAAGTTAAAGATGGCGAAGTTATCGTTGACAGAGATAACGAAATGACTTCTCAAACTTTATCCTGCAAACTTCCTGCTATGGTTACTGTAATGCGTAACAGAGATTTAAGATTCCCGACTATCAAAGGTAAGATGATGTCCAGAAAAGCTACCGTTCCTCATCTTTCCGCAGCTGATATCGAAGTTCCCTTGGATACCATTGGCAAGCTTGGCTCACCTACTACCGTATTCAGAAGCTTCACTCCGAAAGTTACCAAGGTTGAAGGCGTTGTGTTTACGGATGAAGATCCGGCAGTTGCTGTCGACAAATTGGTAAATAAACTAGTTGAAGATAAAATTTTGACAAGGTAAGGAGAGAATATAACAATGGCTAACTCAAAGGGTCTGAAGACCGGAAATGAAAAAGATTTATGGGTTTATGTAGAACATTATGACTACAAACCTATGCACGTTGTATATGAATTGTTGGGAGCTGTAAGAGAATTAGCAGACAGAAGCCATCAACGTCTTTGCGCAGTTATGGCTATTGATGATCCCAAGGATATTCCTGAAAAGTTATTTGCTTATGGTGCTGATGTAGTATATATTGCTAAGGATCCTAATTCAAAGATTATTCTACCGATCTGTATACCAATGCAGTAGTAGAAATGATTGATGAATATCATCCTAGTGCTGTATTTATCGGCGCTACCAGTGATGGTAGAAGATTTAGGACCTCGTATTTCCGCTAGAGAAAATACCGGTCTTTGCGCAGATTGGCCACCATTTTGGAAATTGA